>Ga0265295_1002153_pt1 | contig 32226 bp, 29 predicted proteins | sample Munlansysbiofilm_FD_192503 | JGI IMG/M metagenome (GOLD analysis project Ga0265295, IMG submission 192503) | Leachate microbial communities from a municipal landfill in Southern Ontario, Canada - Methane capture system biofilm | ecosystem: Engineered > Solid waste > Landfill > Unclassified ... | reverse complement strand
CAAGGAACAAGACGCCAATGTCGCCGTAGCGTGCGGGTTATGCCAACTTGGGGAGAAGTCACTCCCTGAAAAACGACTTAACAGAACCATGAAAGGAAAATCCGGCCATGGCTGTCACTGATTCAGGACCGCATTCAGCAGCCTCATAAAAAGAAGAAATTATTTCTCACTAAAAAATGGTATTTTCTTGATAATCAAAATCAGCAGAAACAAAAAACAACCATTCTTCGGTTTTGGTAAGCAATTTTTTGAGTTGTTCAACATTCTTACAGAAAATAATGGCACTTACTATTTTGTAGGTCTAGAAACAAAGCAATCAGGATATGTTCTATCCAAGCCACAATTACACAACATGATTTTCAACGAGTCATTAAGTTGCTCGAAAGATGGAAAAGAATTTAAAATAAATTACTACAATTTAAAAGACAATGATCATTTTCTATCACCAAGATATTTTTTAAAAAAAATAGAAGCAGATTACACTGAAAGCATTGATTAAATAAAATTTTTCATATTAAATAGTTTCACTGGGCCGCTAAAGCTCGCCGGCGAGCTGCACGTTAAAATCTGACATTACTCCAGGTTTCCTTGACTCGATAATTATGCTGAAGAATTAGGATGAAAAGCAAATAACGTTCATTACTACCTCTATACGGTCCGAATACAGTCAAACAACCGAACACGTTGCAGACCAACTACCTAACCACCTAAATTACCGACCTCATATGTCCACACCCTTCATCCATCTCCACGTGCACACCCAGTACTCCATGCTCGACGGCGCCATCCGCGTCTCCGACCTGGTCGAAACCGCGCAGAATTTCGGCATGGACGCGGTGGCGGTCACCGACCACGGCGCCATGTACGGCGCGCTGGAGTTCTACGAAAAGGCCAAGAAAGCCGGGATCAAGCCGCTGGTCGGCTGCGAGTTCTACCTGGCGGAAAACGGCATGCACCTCCACGACCGGAGCGGCGGCCACAATTTCCACCTCGTGGCCCTGGCCATGGACGAGACCGGCTACCACAACCTGATGAAGCTGGCCTCCCTGGCCCAGACCCAGGGATTCTATTACCGGCCCCGCATCGACCGGCAAACCCTCTATCAGCACCACGAGGGGCTGATCGTGCTCACCGCCTGCCTCAAGGGCGAGATCCCCTGGCGGCTGGCCCACAACGACCCGGCCGGCGCCCGAGCCCGCACCCTGGAGATGCAGAAGGTGTTCGGCGACCGCCTCTATCTCGAAATCCAGGAGAACGGCATCCCCGAACAGACCGTCGCCAATCAGGGGCTGATGGCCCTGGCCGACGAACTGGGAATCAAGCTGGTCGCCACCAACGACTGCCACTACCTCACCAAGGAGGAATCCTACGCCCACGAGGTGCTGCTCTGCATCCAGACCGGCAAGACCATAGGCGATCCCAACCGGTTCCGCTTCAACACCAACCAGCTGTACTTCAAATCCGGCGACGAGATGGCGGCCCAGTTCGGCTACTGCCCGCAGTCCCTGAGCAACACCCTGGAAGTGGCCGAACGCTGCAATCTGAACCTCACATTCAAGGACCACCATTTCCCCATCTTTCCGGTGCGGGAAGACGAAACCCTGGATTCGGTCTTTGCCCAGGCCTGCTGGGACGGCTTCAAACAGCGGCTCGCGCAGATGCGCGAGTTGGAGACGGTCAGCGCCGAAACCGAAAAAAACTACCGAGACCGGCTGACCCTCGAAGTCGAGGTCATCCAGAAAATGGGTTTCTCCGGCTACTTCCTAATCGTGGCCGACTTCATCAACTGGGCGAAGAAGCAAAAGATTCCGGTGGGGCCCGGCCGCGGCTCCGGTGCCGGCAGCCTGGCCGCCTACTGCATGTCGATCACCGACATCGATCCCATTCCCTACGGCCTGCTGTTCGAGCGTTTCCTCAACGTCGAACGGGTGTCCATGCCCGACTTCGACGTCGACTTCTGCAAGGACCGGCGCGACGAGGTCATCGACTATGTCCGCCAGCGCTACGGCGGCGACGAGCACGTGGCCCAGATCGTGGCCTACGGTTCGATGAAGGCACGGGCCGTGCTGCGCGACGTCGGCCGGGTGCTCGACATCCCCCTGCCGGTGGTGGACCGCATCGCCAAGCTGGTGCCGGAGGAGTTGAAAATCACCCTCAAGAAGGCCATCGAAAAGGAGCCCCGGCTACGCGAGGCGATGAAGGAGAACGAGGTCCGCGAACTGCTGACCATCTCCCAGAGCCTGGAAGGGCTGGCCCGGCACAAGTCGACCCATGCCGCCGGCGTGGTCATCTCGCCCAAGCCGATGGTCGAATATCTGCCGGTGTGCATCGGTCCGAACAAGGAAATCCTGACCCAGTACGACATGAAGTACACCGAGAAGACCGGGCTGATCAAGTTCGACTTCCTCGGCCTGAAGACCCTGACCGTGATCGACCGGGCGCTCAAGCTGATCGCCAACGACCTCGGCACCGAGGTCGACCTGCGCAAGATCCCGATGAACGATCCCAAGACCTACGCCCTGCTCTGCCGGGGCGACAGCCTGGGGGTCTTCCAACTGGAAAGCGACGGCATGCGCGAACTGCTGATCAAGATGCAGCCCGAGCAGTTTTCCGACCTGATCGCGCTGGTGGCCCTGTACCGGCCGGGGCCGCTCGACTCGGGCATGGTCGACACCTTCGTCGAAACCAAGCACGGCCGCAAGCCCGCCGACTATCCCCTGCCCCAGATCAAGTCGGTGCTCCAGGAGACCTACGGCGTCATCGTCTACCAGGAGCAGGTCATGAAGATCTCCAACATCCTGGCCGGCTACAGCCTGGGCGACGCCGACATTCTCCGCCGGGCCATGGGCAAGAAGATCCCGGAGGTCATGGAAAAGGAGCGGGGCAAGTTCATGGCCGGGGCCAAGGCGAACAATATCCCGGAGGAAAAGGCCAAGTACATTTTTGATTTGATGGCCAAATTCGCCGGCTACGGCTTCAACAAATCGCACTCGGCGGCCTACGCCCTGGTCGCCTACCAGACCGCCTACCTCAAGGCCCACTACCCGGCCCAGTTCCTGGCGGCCCTGCTCTCCTGCGACGTGGAGAACACCGACAAGGTGGTCAAGTACATCAACGAGTGCCGCCAGGAAAAAATTGAAGTGCTGCCGCCGGACATCAATGAGTCGGTCAACGACTTCACGGTCATCAACGACCGGATCCGCTTCGGCCTGGCGGCGGTGAAGAATGTCGGCGGCGCGGCCCTGGAATCGATTCTGGCCGAACGCGAGGCCGGCGGCCAGTACCGCTCGCTGGCCGACTTCTGCAGCCGGGTCGATTCCTCCAAGGTCAACCGCAAGGTGATCGAGAGCCTGATCAAGGCCGGGGCCTTCGATTCGCTCAATTCCAACCGGAAGCAGTACCTGGAGGCCCTGGACCAGTGCCTCGAACGGGCCAAGGCGGCGCAACGCGACCGGTTGAGCGGCCAGATGAATCTGTTCGCCATCGGCCAGCCGGAGGCTGTGCAGAACGGCAGCATCGAGGTCGAGCTGCCGGAGGTCGAGGACTGGCCCAATCTGGAACGGCTGGGCTATGAAAAGGAAACCGTGGGCTTTTTCCTCACCGGTCATCCCCTGGAGGGCGTGCTGGACGATCTGCGCCGGGTGGTCGACACCGACATCGCCGGGGCCGAAAAGCTGCGCGAGGGCCAGGTGGTGCGGATCGGCGGCCTGATGGCCGCATACAAGGAGCACAAATCGAAAAAAGGCGAGCGCATGGCCTTCACCGTGCTCGAGGACATGAGTTCCAGCATCGAGGTGATCGTGTTTCCCTCCACCTTTGTCGAGTGCTCCCACCTGCTGACCAGCGACCGGCCGCTGATCGTGCTCGGCACGGTGCAGCAGGGGGAACGGGGGGCCAAGATCATCGCCCAGGAGGTCGCCGGCCTGGCCGAGACCATGGAGCAGTACACCGAACGGGCGGTGATCACCCTGCAGGCCGCCTCGACCTCACGCCAGCACATGACGGACCTGAAGGAGCTGCTCTACCAGCACCACGGCGCCACGCCGATCCTGCTCACCCTCCATTTCGACCAGCGGGGCGAGGTCGACATCCAGGTGCTGAAAGACATGGCCATCCGGCCGTCGACCGATCTCTTCCACCAGATCACCAGGCTCTGCGGCCCACGTTCGCTGGCGGTGCAGATGCGCAAGCCCGAGATGCAGCCGCGCCGCAACGGCAATGGCAACGGGCGCAACGGTAACGGCCGCAACGGCCATTGACGCTCCACACTCCCGGCATAAAAAAAGGCGGCCCGTCCCTGCGAACGGCCGCCTTGCGCATCCCGTGAACGGCACCGGCCTCGTGACCGGTCAGCCGCCCGTTTCTTCAGATATTTTCGAACACCTCGTACTGGGTCGGCGCCCCGAGCAGTTTATCGATCCGCTCCTGCACCTCGATCCGCTCCTTGCTGAGTGTCCAGGCCCGCCAGTCGTCGAGGGACTGCCAGGTGCTGATGACCATGCTCACCCCCGGTTCATCGAGCCGGGTGAACGTTTCCCCCGAAATGTAGCCCTTCTGGTTGAGGGTCAGTGCCCTCATCTTCCGAAGGAGGGCTTCGAGTTCGGGAGCCTGCTTGTCCGCGACCTTTCGTTTGATCAAAACCTTGACAGCCATGTGTTCCTCCTCTCGTGTGGGTGAATGAGACGTACAGAACAACCAGACAGCAACAGCTTTTATTTCCTATATAAACACATCCGACCGGGGACGCAAAAGAATGTGCGGACATTGCTTGAAATAATTCTGCCGCCGATCCGGGACCTGTGGCGGCGCGCCCGCCTGCCGCATCACGGGCCTCAAACCGTCTCCTTGCGGACAAAATGGACGGTCACCGGATCGCCGGGCCGGCAACCGACCAGGGCGGCGGCACTGGCCTGATTGGCGGCAATTTCCAGGTAACCGGTACTGTCGATGAGCACCAGCAGGGTCCCCGGTTCCGCTTCGTGGTAGGAACGCACCAACTGGCTGATGCGCTGGCTGCCGATCTCGACGAAGTCGAACAGGGCCGGGTTCCACCAACCGGAACCGGTGCGGATGGTGGTGTGGAGATTGCCGAAATGATCGATGCGCTGCACCTGCCCCTGCAGGCTGTCGGCGGCATGGACCGCCGAGGGGACGATCACCATCCGGATCGTCTCCGGCGCCACGGCCGGACCGAACTGGCCGAGGTCGCCGGTCCGGGCCAGGGCGGCCGCCACCGGGGCTATGATGTCGCGGCCGTGGAAAGTGGGGCTGATGGTGGGGGCGAGAAAGGCGGGCTGTTCCACCCGGTGGACCGAGTCGATGCGCCGGTCGGCGACCAGCAGCGACAGACAGCCGTTGTCCGGAGCGACGAAGAAATGGCCGTCACCGGCCGCGGCCAGGATGGCGCGCTCGCTGCCCACGCCGGGATCGACCACGATCACGTGGATAGTGCCGGACGGAAAAAACCGGTAGCTGGTCCGGATGGTGATCGCGGCGGTCACCACGTCCCAGGCGGGGATGGCGTGGGTGAGATCAACGATGGTGGCCGTCGGACAGCCCTTGAGCACGGCCCCCTTGAGTTGGCCGACGTAGGGGTCCTGGAGGCCGAAATCGGTGGTCAGGGTGATGATGGTCGGTTCGTTGCCCATGGCTGCTCTCCGGAAGCTGGCGGGGAAGCGCGTTGGGATTATTGGCGGGCACCGCTCCCGATGCCGTCAACGCCGGCCGGCGCGGATCCCGAAGCGGATGGGGCCTGACCTTCAGGCAAAGCAGAGACCGCAGTCCGGACATTCGCTCGATTCGGGAGGAAACCGGCAGCCGCAGGCCGGACAGACCGCCTCGGCCTCCCCGCCATCGCAGACCGCGCCGGCAAAGCGGGTATCGTGGTCTGCCAGCCCCGTGCTCTGCCGGTATTCCCGCTCCAGGGCGGCCATCACTTCAGCCAGGTCCTCCTCCCGCACCTGGAGCAGGACTTCGGGGCCGCGGCAGCCGCAGGCGCCTCCGGCCTCCCTGGCCACAACCGACGGCAGTCCCTGGGCGCGGAGAGTTGCCTGCAAGGCCTTCATCTGCAGAATCGGTCCCTTGCGGACGACCACCACCGGCTCCTGAGGATCGATCTCATCGGGTCGAAAAACCCGCTCCTGTTGCCGGGCGAGCAGGAGTACGCCGCTGACCAGGGCAAGGCCGCAATCCGCGCAACTTTGGATCTCGGCGCGGTATTCGCCCTTGCACTGCGGGCAATAGTTGCATTCGGGATCGATGTCCATGGTCCGGACTGATGGATGTTAGAGGATATACCGGCTCAGATCCTCGTTCTCCGAGATGTCGGCCAACCGGCGGCGGACATAATCGGCGGTGACCGTGAAGGCCAGGTCTTCCCGGTCCGAGGCGTCGAAGGAGATTTCGTCGAGCACTCGCTCGATGATGGTGTGCAGACGGCGGGCGCCGATATCCTCGGTTTTCTGGTTGACCTGCACGGCAATCCGCGCCATCTCCCGGATGGCCGCATCCTCGAAGACCAGCCGGATGTCTTCCGTGGCCAGCAGCGCCATGTACTGCTTGATCAGGGCGTTTTTCGGTTCGGTCAGGATGCGGAAGAATTCCTCTTCGCCCAGGGCATGGAGATTGACCCGGATGGGGAAGCGACCCTGGAGTTCGGGCACCAGATCCGACGGCTTGCAGACGTGGAAGGCGCCGCTGGCGATGAACAGAATATGGTCGGTCTTGACCGGGCCGTACTTGGTGGACACCGTGGTGCCCTCGACGATGGGCAGCAGGTCCCGCTGCACCCCCTCGCGCGACACCTCGGGCGAGCCGGAACCGGTGCCGCCCCGCGAGGCGATCTTGTCGATTTCGTCCAGGAAGATGATGCCCGACTGCTCGGTGCGGCGGATGGCCTTCTCGGCGATGGATTCGGTGTCCACCAGCCGTTCGGCCTCTTCCTTTTTCAAAAATTCCAGGGCCTCGGGCACCTTCATCTTCTTGGGCTGCTTCTTTTTCGGGAAGAATTTGGAAAAGGCCTCCTGGAGGGAGTTCTGCATGTCCTCCATGCCCGAGGCGGAAAACACCTCGACCACCGGCGTGCCGCCGGTCGCGGCCACCGCCAACTCCACCACCCGGTCGTCCAGTTCGCCCCGGCGCAGCATCTCGCGAAACCGCTCCCTGGTGGTCTGGGCGCGGCTCTCCTCCTGCCGGCCGCCATCGCTACCGTCATACCCCAGGGAAATCACGTTGGCCGACGTAGCGGTACCGTGCCCGGCGGGACGGGGCAGGAGCAGATCGAGCAGCCGTTCCTCGGCCATGGCCGCCGCCTTCTCCTGCACGCCCTCCTCCGCCTCCCTGGTCACCATGTTGACCGCCAACTGGGTGAGGTCGCGAATCATGGATTCGACATCGCGGCCGACATAGCCGACCTCGGTGAACTTGGAGGCCTCGATCTTGAGAAACGGGCTCTGGGCGAGATGGGCGAGGCGCCTTGCGATTTCGGTTTTGCCCACGCCGGTCGGCCCGATCATGATGATGTTCTTCGGGGCGATCTCCTCGCGCAGAGGCGGTGCGACCTGCTGCCGTCGCCAGCGGTTGCGCAGGGCGATGGCCACCGAGCGTTTGGCCTCGGCCTGGCCGATGATGTAGCGGTCGAGCTCGGCCACTGTCTCCCGCGGCGTCAGGGAATTGATGCCTTTCATATTGTTTCGACAACGATGTGGGTGTTGGTGTAGACGCAGATCGAACCGGCGATTTCCAGGGCGGCGCGGGCGATGGCCTCGGCGTCGAGGTCGGAATGGGCCACCAGGGCCTTGGCCGCCGCCTGGGCATAAGGTCCGCCGGAACCGATGGCCAGGATGCCGTCGTCGGCCTCGATGACGTCGCCGGTGCCGGACAGCAGCAGGGAATGGGTGGCGTCCACGGCGACGAGCATGGCCTCCAGTCGTCTGAGCATCTTGTCCATGCGCCAGTCCTTGGCCAGCTCGACCGCGGACCGCATGAGGTTGCCGTTGTACTGTTCGAGCTTCTGCTCCAGCCGGTCGTAGAGGGTGAAGGCGTCGGCTGTGGCGCCGGCGAATCCGGTGATCACCTGGTCGTGGTAGAGCCGCCTGACCTTGCGGGCCTGATGCTTGATGACGGTGGCGCCGAATGAGACCTGGCCGTCGCCGGCGACCACCACCCGACCCTTGTGGCGGATGGCGATGATGGTGGTGGAGCGTATCTTCTGCATGGCTGTAGTTCGCTGCATACCTGTGCGATTCTGGTGCGTTATTGAAGGAAATATGGGCTTGATCTGTAACCACGATGCCGGGCGGAGTCAACCCCGGCCGCCATTTATCGGGACCGTCCCCTGGCCTGGGGATGGGCCTCATCGTAGACCTTGGCCAGGTGGTCGATGTTGAGGTGGGTGTACTTCTGGGTGGTCGACAGGCTGACGTGCCCCAGCAGTTCCTGGACCGTGCGCAGATCGGCCCCCATCTCCAGCAGGTGGGTGGCGAAGGAGTGGCGCAGGGCATGCGGCGTCACCTCCACGCCGATGCCGGCCCGTAGGCCGTAGAGCTGAATGGAACGCTCGACGCTGCGCGCGCTCAGCCGGCCTCCCTGGCCGTTCAAGAAAAGGGCCTCGCGCTCGGGCGGCCTGCCCCGCTGGATGCGCGCCGCCATCAGGCTGTCCCGCTCGGGCCGGTAGCGTTCCAGGGCTTCTGTGGCCGCCCGGCCGAAGGGAATCAGCCGCTCCTTGTTGCCCTTGCCCCGCACCCGGACCATCTCGGCCGCGAGATCGATGTCGTCCAGATTGCAGCCCGCCAGTTCGGAAACCCGCATGCCGGTGGCATAGAGCAGCTCCAATATGGCCCGGTCGCGCCGCCAGAACCGGTCGGTGGCCGCCACCGGTGCTTCCAGCAGGGCGAACACCTCGTCCACCGTCAGAAAGGAGGGGATGTGATGACCGAGTTTGGGACCGGCGACGCCGGCAACCGGGTCCGCGGCGATGATCTTTTCCCGCCGGAGAAAGCGGAAGAAGGTGCGCAGGGCCGAGAGCTTGCGCGCCACCGAGGCGCTGGCGTTCACCGCGTAGAGCGAGCCGACGAAGTCCTGCACCCGGTCGGCGGTGATGGCGGCCGGATCGGGCTCCTCCCCGCAAAAACGGGAAAACTCCACGATATCCCGGCGGTAGCTGTCGGCGGTATGGGGCGAGTAGCCCTTTTCCACCAGCAGCCAGGTCACGAATCGTTCGATCTGGGCGGTCATGGGCAAAGAGATATTGAAACCAAAATGGAGAATGTCTATTATAGACGATTACCTTTGCCCGAGCCAATGGGCAAATAAAATCGTGTGCAGCCCGGACGGGCGGAGCCCTTGTATGGCGAAAAAGACCTTCGAACAAGCGCTGGCCAGGCTGGAGCAGATCACCGCAGAGCTCGAATCCGGGGAACTCAGCCTGGAAAAGAGCCTGGAAAAATTCAACGAAGGCATGGCGCTGGTCCAATTCTGCAGCGGCAGGCTCGACGAGGCGAAATCGCAGGTCGAACTGCTGCTGCACAAGGATGGCGAGCTGACCGGCGTGCCCTTTGCAGAGGAAGACGGTGGAGATCCGAACCTATCTTGACGACCAGCGCCGGCGGGTCGAGGACCGCCTGGCCGCGCTCATGCTGGAGCCCATCGGCGCCTTTGCCGAGCATATCAAGGCCATGCGCTACAGCCTCTTCGCCGGCGGCAAGCGCATCCGGCCCGTTCTCTGCCTGGCCGGCGCCGAGGCGGTGGACGACGGCGAGCCGGCCCGGCAGCGCGCCCTTTCCGTGGCCTGCGCCCTGGAATGCATCCACACCTATTCCCTGATCCACGACGACCTGCCGGCCATGGACGACGACGATCTCCGCCGGGGCAAGCCGACCAACCACACCGTCTTCGGCGAGGCAGCGGCCATCCTCGCCGGCGATGGCCTCCTCACCTTCGCCTTCGACCTGCTCAGCGGCCCGGCTTCCGCCACCATTGCCGATCCGGCGCGCATCCGCATCATCCGGACCATTGCCCACGCGGCCGGCCCCCTGGGCATGGTCGGCGGCCAGTCTCTGGACATGATCTACGAGGGCCAGCAGGTGGGCTACGAGGAACTGCGCCGCATCCACCGCAGCAAGACCGGTGCCCTGATCACCACCTCGGTGGCCTGCGGCGCCATGGTCGCCGGGGCCAGCGAGGAGCAGGAGGCGGCCCTGACAACCTACGGCGACCACATCGGCCTGGCCTTCCAGATCGTCGACGACCTCCTCGATGTCGAAGCCACCACCGCCGAACTGGGCAAACCGGCGGGCAGCGACGTCAAATCCGACAAGGTCACCTATCCCTCGCTGTTCGGCACGGAGACCTCGCGGACCATGGCCAGGGAAGCGGTGCAGGAGGCGGTCGCCGCCCTGGCCGGCTTCGACCACCGGGCCGACCCGCTCCGCGCCCTGGCCCGCTACATCGTCGACCGCAAGAAATAGAACGTCATCATGCTCATTGTGGATGCCCTGACCGACCAGCCCGGCGCCCTGCTGGACACCATCGATTCGCCCCAAGATCTGCGCGGCCTCAGCCTGGCGCAGATGGAGCAGCTTGCCCGCGAGCTGCGGGAAACCATCATCGCCACCGTGGCCGAGACCGGCGGCCATCTGGCCCCCAGCCTGGGCGTGGTCGAGCTGACCCTGGCCCTGCACTATGTCTTCGATACTCCCCATGATCGCCTGATCTGGGACGTGGGCCATCAGGCCTATGCCCACAAGCTCATCACCGGCCGCCGGGACCGGTTCCATACCCTGCGCCGCTACCGGGGCATCAGCGGCTTTCCCAAACGGTCGGAGAGCGAATACGACACCGTCGAAACCGGCCACAGCTCCACCTCGGTGTCGCACGGCCTCGGCATGGCGGCGGCCAAGGCCATCCGGGGCGAGCGGGCCAAGATCGTCGCCGTCATCGGCGATGGCTCCATGACCGCGGGCATGGCCTTCGAAGGACTCAACCATGCCGGCGATCTCGGTCGCGACCTGGTGGTGGTCCTCAACGACAACGAGATGTCGATTTCGAAAAATGTCGGGGCCCTGTCCAGCTTCCTCAGCCGCAAGATGACCGGCAAGATGGTCCGCCGCCTGCGCGACCATATCGAGGAGCGGCTGCTGGCGCTCTCCTCGGTCGGCGAGAACATTCTCACCGTGTTGCGCAAAAGCGAGGAGAGCATCAAGGGCTTCTTCACCCCCGGCATGCTGTTCGAGGCCCTGAAATTCAAGTATGTCGGGCCGATTCCCGGCCACGAACTCGGCGATCTGATCGCCACCCTGGAAAACGTCCGCGACCACAACCACGGCCCGGTGCTGGTCCATGTAATCACCACCAAGGGCAAGGGCTACGCGCCGGCCGAAACCCATCCCGGCGACTACCACGGCATCGGCCCCTTCGACGTGGCCACCGGCGCACCCAGGAAAAACCCCAGCGCACCGGTCTCCTACACCAGGGTCTTCGGCGAAACCCTCTGCCGCCTGGCCCGGCAGGATCAGCGGCTGGTGGCGATCACCGCCGCCATGCCCGGCGGCACCGGCATGCTGCCGTTCGCCGCCGAGTTTCCCGACCGGTTTTTCGATGTCGGCATCGCCGAGCAGCACGCGGTCTCCTTTGCCGCGGGCCTGGCGCTCGAAGGGCTGCGGCCGGTGTTCGCCGTCTACTCCTCGTTCATGCAGCGCGCCCTGGACCAGCTGATCCACGATGTCTGCCTGCCCAACCTGCCGGTGACCATCGCCCTGGACCGCAGCGGCGTGGTCGGGGCCGACGGGCCGACCCATCACGGCGTCTTCGACCTCGCCTTCCTCCGCTTCATCCCCAACCTGACGGTGATGGCGCCCAAGGACGAGAACGAACTCCAGCAGATGCTGTTCACCGCCCTGCACCACGACGGCCCGGTGGTGGTGCGCTATCCCAGGGGCAGCGGCGAAGGCGTGCCCCTGGACGCCTCCTTCCGCCTGCTGGACATCGGCGCGGGCGAGGTGCTCAGGGAAGGGCGCGACGTGCTCCTCCTGCCGGTGGGCAACCGGGTCTCTCCCGCGCTGGCAGCGGCAGAACGGTTGGCAGAGGCGGGCATCGACGCCGCCGTGATCAACCCCCGTTTTATCCGCCCTCTGGACAGCGAACTCATCGCCACTTGGGCGGCACAGACCGACCGGGTGGTCACCATCGAGGACAACTGCGTCTCTGGTGGATTCGGCAGCGGCGTGCTCCAGTTGCTGAACAAACGCGGCCTCCATCTGCCGACCGCCATCCTCGGCTACCCGGACCAGTTCATCGAACACGGTCCCCAGGCCGTGCTCTGGGCCAAGGCCGGCATCGACGCCGACGGCATCGTCCGCAGCGTGCAGACGCTTCTGAACTGAGCAAAAAATAAAGGGCGGCCACGCTGTACGCGTGCCGCCCTTCCCGTCTCCTTCCGCCCGTTTCCCGGCGGATCGTGTTCACACCCGGTAATAGTCCCGGTACCAGTCAACGAAGTTTTTGATGCCGGTCTCGATCGAAGTGGCCGGCTTGAAGCCCACCGTCGCCACCAGATCGGCGACATCGGCGTAGGTGGCCGGTACGTCGCCGTCCTGCATGGGCAGGAAATTCTTTTTCGCCGTGCGGCCCAGGCAGCCCTCCAGCACCTCGATGTAGCGCATCAGCGGCTGTTTGCTGTTGTTGCCGATGTTGTACACCCGCCAGGGGCAAAAGCTGGTGGCCGCGTCGGGGGCGTCGCCCCGCCACTGGGGATTCGGCGCGGCCACCTGGTCGATCACCCGAACCACCCCCTCGACGATGTCGTCGATATAGGTGAAATCCCGTTCCATGTTGCCGTTGTTGAACACGTCGATCGGCCGGTCCTCGAGGATGGCCCTGGTGAACAGGAACAACGCCATGTCCGGCCGGCCCCACGGCCCGTAAACGGTGAAGAAGCGCAGCCCGGTGGTCGGGATGCCGAACAGGTGACTGTAGGTGTGGGCCATCAGTTCGTTGGCCTTCTTCGAGGCCGCATAGAGCGACAGCGGATGGTCGACGTTGTCGTGCACCGAGAAGGGCATTTTGGTGTTGGCCCCGTAGACCGAACTCGACGAGGCGTAGACCAGGTGCCTGACCCCGGTATGGCGGCAGCCTTCGAGGATGTTGGCAAAGCCGACCAGGTTGGTGTCGACGTAGGATGAGGGATTGATTAAGGAATAGCGGACGCCGGCCTGGGCCGCCAGGTTGACCACGGCGTCGAACCGTTCCGCCGCGAACAGGGCCGCGGTCTGCTCCCGGTCCGCCATGTCGAACCCGGCATGGCGGTAGTTGGCATGGGCCGTCAGTTGGGCCAGGCGATCCCGTTTGAGCTGGGGATCGTAGTAGGCGTTGAGATTGTCGAGCCCGACCACCTCGCGGCCCTCGGCAAGCAGCCGCAGGGCCAGGGCATGGCCGATGAACCCGGCCGCGCCGGTGATCAGAATGTTCTGTAACCTGTCCAATCCGTTCTCCCGGTGGGCTCAGTCGTCGTAATTGCCCGCCGGCCCCTTGTCGGTGCCGAGGGATGCAGCCCGTTCCCGGATCTTGGCCACGGTCCAGTTTTCCGGCGATTCGATCCGGCCGGTCTTGGGTCCGATGTCGTAGGAACCGGCCTCGAGGATCGCCTCCACGCCGAAGCGGGCGGTATCGGCGGCGTTGAACACCTCGACCAGCATGGTATAGATGAAATTCTCCACCCGGCGGGCCATCCGCTCGCGCACCGCCTTGGGCTGCCCCAGGATCTTGTTTTCGAAGGGCAGGTTGAGGCTCTTATAATCCCCCTTCTTCCAGCCCTTGGCATCGGCGTAGGCCCGCATCGCCTGCCACAGCTCCTCGGTGACGCCCTCGTCCGGAACCTTGATGAATTCGCCGTTGGCATCCAGCGCGGCGTTGCCGTAATCGTTCACCTCCACGCCCCAGGACACCATCTGCAGGGCGGTGGCCACGTTGGCCTTGGTGGTGTAGGTCTGGGCGGCGATGGCCCGCAGCCGGTCGGAATTGTTGCCGGAGGTGCCGTGCTGGGCTCCGGAAACCGCGTATCCGGCCAGGGCCTTGTGGATCTCGGCGGTCAGTTCCACCTGGATGCCCTGGGCCGAGGCCTCGATGCCGTGGGTGGTGCCGTTGTTGAGCGCGATCCAGTCCGGAAAAATATCGTGGGCGTTCAACCCCTGGATGATGAACAGGGCCTCTTCCTTGGTGGACAGCCCCTGCTTGCCCTTGATCTCGCCCACTTCGGTCTCCAGTCCGGCCCAGGACGGGACGTATTGCGCCAGTTCGATGCTGGCCAGCAGGTTATCGGCGTCGGGCATGTGCGAGGCGTCGATGGCGATCGAGGTGATGCCGGCCTCGAAGATGGTCGGGATCTCGACGGCGGCCGGCGGCACGTCTTCCGGTTTCTTGATGCCGTAATGATCGGCATGGATGGCCACCGGCACGGTGATCGCCAGTTCGTTGCAGAGAGCGTCCACCTGGCGGGCCATGTTCCAGTAATTCACCGGGCAGTAGGCATTGGCCCCGCCCTCGGAGCGGGCGATCTCGATGATGATCGCCGCATGCGCCCGCTGCGCCGCCCGGAGCGCGCCGCGGATGATGAGATTGTTGCGGCCGTTGGCGGCGATGGTCATGGCCCCGCCCTTGGCCAGCATGGCGCGGTCGATCACCTTGCCGCTGACGATCAGGGCGCGCGAGTTGGGAAACAGGGTTCTGATATTCGGCGGCCGGCCTACTTCCAGGGCTTTCTCGAAATCGGCGATATAGGACATATGCTCCTCCTGTTGACGATGCGTTCGGGTGATGGACGGTGGCGGGATCGGCACTCGCTTTCCGCCTACCGGAGGCGTACGGGCCAACTTGTTTAGAATAAACGAATGGTTCTCTATCCGGCAAGGAGAAAGTCGCGGTCCCGGCACAGACGGCGGCGGATGCCTCACTCCTGTTCGTGGCTGTCCGCGTCGGCGGCCGGCTCTTCTTCCCTGTCGCCCCTGGGAGAAAAACCGGCCAAGGTGGTGCGGGCGAAGAGGGCCACGGCCACGATGCTGACCTCGTAGAGCAGAACCAGCGGGCCGGCCATCAGCAACTGGTTGACCACGTCCGGCGTCGGGGTGAGGATGGCGGCGACGATGAAGGCGATCAGCACGGCGTACTTGCGGTTTTTCGTCAGAAACGGCTTGTTGACCACGCCGATCCGCCCCAGAAACACCATCAGCACCGGCAGTTCGAAAATGAGGCCGAAGGCGAAAAACAGGCGCAGGGCCAGCGAGAAATATTCGTCGACCGCCGGCATGGGTTCGAGGAAATCGCTGGTGTAGCCGAGCAAAAACTGAAAGGCCGGCGGAAAGACCACAAAATAGCCGAAGGCGGCACCGGCGAGAAAGCAGAGGGTGGAAACCAGGGTGAACGGGATCAGCACCCGTTTTTCATGGCGATAGAGACCGGGAGAGACAAACCGCCACACCTGCAGGAAAATGACCGGGCTGGCGAAGACCACCCCTGCCACCAGGGCGAGCTTCAGATAAAAAAAAACCCTTCCTGGTAGGCGGTGAAGATCAGCGGCGTTCCCTCGGGCAGGACCTTGAGCAACGGTCGGAGAAACCAGGCGGCCAGCGGTTCGACAACGCTGTAGGCCGCGGCAAAGCCGGCGGCCACCGCCCCGAGCGACACCAGCAGGCAGGCGCGCAGCTCCCGCAGGTGCTCGGTCAGGCTCTGTTCAGTGAAGTGTTCCTGGGATGCCACGGCAGTCTCGTTTTCCCTTGAAATTGGTCTTTTTCCCCCGCCTTTCTACCCGATCATCGGAGGAATGTAAACGGGTTATGGATAATGTTTGACTTCAACTTCCACTTGGGGCTACACTGGCCCGTAGAGCCAATGAATTGATTTCCAAGGATTTTTACAAGGTTGACCATGGCCGCCATTCTGGTTGTCGACGATGAGTTGAGCATGCGCGAGTTCCTCAGGATTCTTCTGACCAAGGAAGGATACGAGGTGACCACCGCCGCGGAGGGAACAGCCGCCCTCGCCCTGGTCGCGAAACAGGCCTATGATTTGGTGATTTCCGATATCCGCATGCCCGGCATGAGCGGCCTCGACCTGTTGTCCCGGCTCAAGCAGGTGCAGCCCGAGACCGGCATGATCATGATCACCGCCTTTGCCTCGCCCGACGATGCGGTGGCGGCGATGAAGAACGGGGCCTTCGATTACATCACCAAACCCTTCAACGTCGACGAGATCAAAGCCGTCATCCGGGCGGTACTCAAGAAGAAGCAGCAGAACGAGGCGCAACCGGCGAACTGCTTCCCGGAGATCATCGGCCAAAGCCCGGAGATGACGAAAATCTTCGACCTGATCGCCAAGATCGCGCCTACCCCGGCCAACGTACTGATCTATGGCGAATCGGGCACCGGCAAGGAACTGGTGGCCAAGGCCATTCACAATTGCTCCCGGGTCGCGGCCCATCCCTTCGTCCCCATCACCTGCAGCGCCATTCCCGAAAGTCTGCTGGAGAGCGAGCTGTTCGGCCATGTCAAGGGGTCGTTCACCGGAGCCATCGCCGACAAGGCCGGCCTGTTCCAGCAGGCCGACGGCGGCACCGCCTTCCTCGACGAGATCGGCGAACTGACGCCGATCATCCAGACCAAGCTGCTGCGGGTTCTCCAGGAGCGGGAATTCATGCCGGTCGGCTCGACCAGGACCCGGCAGGTCAACGTACGGATCATCGCCGCCACCAACCGGGTCCTGGAACGGGAAATCATCGAGGGCAAATTCCGGGAGGATCTGTACTACCGCCTGGCCGTGGTGCCCATCCGGGTGCCGCCGCTACGCGAACGGATCGGCGACGTGCCGCTTCTGGTCGACCATTTCCTGAAAAAATACTCCAGGCTGCTCGGCAAGGAAGTGCAGACCATTTCCTCCTACGGCATGGAGGTGCTGATGCAGTACGATTTTCCCGGCAATGTCCGCGAGCTGGAAAATATCATCGAGCGTGGCGTGGCGCTGGAATCCTCCAACATCATCCTGCCGGAAAGCCTGATCCTCTCCCTGCACCGCCGGGAAAAGAACAAGGCGGAACCGGTCGCCCCCACCAGCGCGCCGCTCTTTGTCGCCGCCCACGACGAGACCGAACTCTTCAGCGAGGGCTTGGAGGAAATCCTGCAGCGGGTGGAGAGGGAGATGCTTCTCCACGCCCTGGCCAAGGCCGACAACTCCAAGATGCGGGCCGCCGACCTGCTCAAGCTCAGTTTCCGGAGCCTGCGCTACAAGACCAAGAAACACCAGATCGACTGAAGCCTCCGCCCGCCGGGGCGGAATCCCCCGATCCATACAAGCCGTCCGCTTTCAGCGTCCCATCAGCATGTTGCGTTTTCTCTCCCGACCGATCATCGACAGCGAGCAGGAAACCCGGAAGCATCTTCTGTGGTGGCTCATCACCCGTGTCGTCCTGTTCACCCTGCTGTTCGGCCTGACCACGGTGCTCCGGGAAAAGGGGCTCGCCCTCGTCATGCCCGACGCATCCGTGAGCCTCGCCTTTCTCGCGGGGCTCTACGGCTTTTCCTTCGTCTCCGCCCTGTTTCTGCAGAGACGCTGCCGGGCGGTGCGCCGGTTCGGCCTGCTCCAGCTCTGCTGCGACGCCGGCCTGATCGCCCTGCTGGTGTATGGCACCGGTTGCAGCAAATCCGATTTCACCTCGCTGCTCATTCTGCCGGTGATCGCCGCCGGCTTGATCCTCTACCGGATGGGCGGCTTGTTCCTCGCCGCGGTCACCACCTTCGCCTACGGCGCGATCCTGGCCCTGGAGCAATTCCGCTGGCTTCCCGCCTATTTCGCCCGCGCATCCCATGTCGGCACGGTTTCCCTGCTCTCGGCCACCAACCTGTTCGCCGTCTACGGCCTGCTCTTTTTCCTCGCCGCGCTGTTGAGCGGCCAACTGGCGCGCCGGCTGCGGGCCACCGAGGAAAAACTCCACCGGACGGCCCTGGAGTACGACCGGCTCTCGATTCTCTACAAACAGATCTTCGACGATATCTCCACCGGCATCATCACCACCGATCAGTCCGATTTCATCACCTCCTACAACCAGGCTGCGGAGCGCATCACCGGCATTCCCCGCGAGCAGGTGCTGGGCCAACCGTTCAGCCGGCGTTTTCCCGCCATGGTCCTCCAGGACATGCAGGGCCGCAATGTCTGCGATTTCGGCAGACCGGACGGCGCCGTGATCAGGATCGGCTATTCATTTTCTTTTCTGAACATGCCCGTCCGGCAGGAACAGGAGGATGGACAGCAGTCGCGGTGGAAGGTGGTCACTCTCCAGGATATCAGCCAGATCGAACGGATGGAGCAGCAGGTGCGCGAGGCGGAAAAGATGGCGGCCATCGGCGAATTGAGCGCCTCGATCGCCCACGATTTCCGCAATCCCCTGGCGGCCATTTCCGGTTCCGCCCAGATCCTCGCCATGGACCAGGACAATATCGGCGCCCTCGACCCGGCGACCTTCAAGTCGCTCGTGGGGATCATTCTCCGGGAAACCGGCCGGATGGCCAAAACCATCACCGATTTTCTCCAGTTCGCCAGGCCGGCCCCAATCCAGCCGGAATGGTTCGACCTCAACCGGCTGGTGGACGAGGTGCTCGCCCGGGGACAACTGGCAACCGCCATGGTGGCCGGCACGGTGATCAAGGACATCGGGGCCCGCATCGACTGCTGGGCGGACCGGCAGCAGATCCAGACCGTCCTCGCTCACTTGGTGGACAATGCCTGCCACGCGGTCGCCGATCGACCGGGAAACGTGGTGATCGCCGCCGGAGAGATCAACGGAGGCGATCAGGGGGAACTGTGGCTGGAAATTCGCGATCAGGGCCCCGGCATCCCGCCGGATCTGCGGGAGAAAGTCTTCGTCCCCTTCTTCTCCACCCGGACGGACGGCACCGGCCTGGGTCTGGCCATTGCCCGCCAGATCGTGGAGCAGCACGGCGGCAGGATCGAGATCGACGCCAGTCCCGACTACCCTACGATCATGCGCGTACGTCTGCCCCTGCCCGCGCCGACTCCTCCCTGACCTTCCCCACCCTGGCGCCGAGCCGCTGCAATTTTTCCACCATGTTCTCGTAGCCTCGCTCCAGGTGGTAGATCCGGGAAATTCGGGTCGTGCCGCCGGCGGCCAGGCCGGCGATCACCAGCGACGCCGAGGCCCGCAGATCGGTGGCCATCACCGGCGCGCCGCACAGTTTGTCGCGGCCGATGCCCCGAACCACGGCGCGGGAACCCTCGATGGTGATGTCCGCCCCCATGCGTTTAAGTTCGGCCACGTGCATGAACCGGTTCTCGAAGATGGTTTCGTGGATGATGGCGGTTCCGTTTCCCAGAACCATCAGGGCCATGAACTGGGCCTGGAGATCGGTAGGAAAACCGGGATACGGCAGGGTGGTGATGTCGACGCTGCACGGACGGCAGATGCTGCGGCCGTCGATTTCCGGGCAGGAAACGGTGAGCGATGTCGCTTCCGTTTCGATGTTGACGCCGCAGAGCAGCAGTTTTTCCGTCAATGCCGGCAGATGGGCGGGGGTGCAGTCGGTCAGGGTGACCGTGCCACCGGCGGCCGCCACGGCGATCATGTAGGTGCCGGTCTCAATGCGGTCGGGGATGATGGTCGATTCGGTGGCGTGCAGCCGGTCGACGCCGTGGACGACCAGCCGGTCCGTGTCCTTGCCCTCGATTTCGGCGCCCATGGCCACCAGCATGTCGATGAGATTGCCCACCTCCGGCTCCTTGGCGGCATTCTTGATCACCGTATCCCCCCTGGCCATGACCGAGGCCATGAGCACGTTTTCGGTGCCTGTCACCGAGGGAATGTCGAAATAGACGGTCCCACCGCGCATGCGGCCCTCAACGGCCGCCTCCACATAGCCGTGCTCCAGGCGGGTGGTCACCCCCAACTGCTCGAAGCCTTTGAGATGGAAATTAATCGGCCGGGCGCCGATGGCGCAGCCGCCGGGCAGCGACACCCGGGCGAAACCGGTGCGCGCCAGCAGCGGTCCCAGAACCAGGACCGAAGCCCGCATGGTTTTCACCAGGTCGTAGGGCGCCTCCACCCCGGTGAGGTGGTCGCTGTTGATCTGCACCGTCTGCCCCTGCCGCTGCCATCGCGCCCCCAGGATTTCCAGGAGGTTGAGCATGGTCCTGGTGTCGCGCAGATCCGGGACATTGTGCAGGGTATGCGATCCTGGCGCAAGCAGGGTGGCGGCGATGAGGGGCAGGGCCGCGTTCTTGGCGCCGCTGATCGCCACCGTGCCGTACAGGGGCGATCCGCCCTCGATGATGAGTTGGTCCATAAGGTGTGTCTGGTGAAAAAAACAAGACAGGACGCGGCGGCACCGAAAAACGCCCCGCGGCCGAGGTTACGGTTCGTGGCGCGCCCGCAGCACCCGCGGTCGGCCGGCCCAATCGTCGATGACCCGGACCTGACCATAGCCGGGCACGGCCGACCGGAAAAGACGGTCGACCCTTTCGCCCTGATCGGCGCCGATCTCCAGAAAAAGCCAGCCACCGGGACGCAGGTGGTGCCGGGCCTCTGCGGCGATCCGTTCGATGCAGCCCATCCCGCCCGGACCGCCCGACAGGGCCAGCCGGGGCTCGGCCCGGCCGACCTCCGGTTCCAGGCCGTCGATCTCCTCTTCGGCGACATAGGGTGGATTGCTGACGATCAGGTCGAAGACAGCGCAGGGCGTCAGGGCGGCAAACAGATCGCAGCACAGGGGCAGAACCCGGTCAACGGTCCCATGCCGAACGCTGTTTTCCTGCGCCACCCGTAGCGCGGCTTCGGCAATGTCGGCGGCCACCACGGGGCATCCCAGTTCCCTGGCCAGAACCACCGCGATCACCCCGCTGCCGGTGCAGAGATCGAGGGCTCGGGTCATTGTGCCGCCCGTGCAGGTGGCCAGCACCTGCTCCAGGAGAAATTCGGTCTCGGGACGGGGAATGAGCACCGCCGGCGATACCGCGAAATCGAGCGACCAGAACTCCTGTGAGCCGGTCAGGTGCTGGAGGGGAATCCGCTGGCACCGGCGGGCCAGCAGTTCCCGATACCGGGCCAGGACCGTTTCGTCCACGTCCTGGTCGGCGCGCAGCACCAACTGGCTCCGGCTCAAGCCCGTGACATGTTGCAGGAGCAGGCGGGCGTCCGGGGCCGCATCGGCGATGCCGGCGGCGGCCAGCCGGGCGGCCGCGTCGGCCAACAGGGCATCGATCCGCATCGGGCCGCCGGTCAGTGGACCGATTTGAGGGCTTCGGTCTGATAGTGGGTGATGAGCGGCACGATGACGTCGTCGAGCATGCCGGCCATCACCTGATCCAGGCGGTAGATGGTCAGATTGATGCGGTGATCGGTGACCCGGCCCTGGGGAAAATTGTAGGTGCGAATCCGCTCGCTGCGGTCGCCGGAGCCGACCTGGCTCTTCCGCTCCTCGGAGATCCGGTCGTGCCGCTCCTGCTCCATCCGGTCGAGCAGGCGGGCGCGCAGGACCTGCAACGCCTTGGCCTTGTTCTTGTGCTGGGATTTCTCGTCCTGACAGGTGACCACCAGGCCGGTGGGCAGGTGAGTGACCCGGACGGCGGAGTCGGTGGTGTTGACCGATTGGCCGCCCGGACCGGAGGAACGGTACACATCGAATTTCAGTTCGTTGGGCTCGATGTGGAGGTCCACCTCCTCGGCCTCGGGGATGATGGCCACGGTCACCGCCGAGGTGTGGATGCGGCCCTGGGTTTCGGTGTCCGGCACCCGTTGCACCCGGTGTACCCCGGATTCGTACTTCAGACGGGAATAGACCTGCTGGCCGCTGATCAGGGCGATGATCTCCTTGAAGCCGCCGATGCCGATGGGATTGGAACTCATCACTTCGACCCGCCAGCCCTGCATTTCGGCATAGCGGCTGTACATGCGGAAGAGGTCGGCCACGAACAGGGCGGCCTCGTCGCCGCCGGTCCCGGCCCTGATCTCCAGAAAAATGTTCTTTTCGTCGTTCGGGTCCTTGGGCAGCAGACGGATGCGGATCGCCTTCTCCAGTTCCGCCTGCTTGCAGGCCAACTCCTCCAGTTCCGCTTTGGCCAGGGCCACCAGGTCGGGATCGTCCTGCTCGGTACGGATCAGTTCCTGACTATCGCGAATCTGGACGCAGACCGAGGTATAGGCCGCGTACAGTTCGGCGATTCTGGCGACCTGGGCATGTTCGCGGACCACCTCCCGGTAGCGCTGCTGGTCGGTCACCAGCTGCGGGTCGGACAGCTGCCGCTCCAGCGCGTCCAGCTTTTCGTCGATGTCGCGGAGATTGTCAAACATGCCTGCCCTGCACGGACTCCGGGAAAGGAGAGAACCACATCATTCAGAAAGGACGGAACAAAGCCCACTGTGCCGTTGCCACCGTTGTTGGCGAAAACGGCCGGCCTTAAGCGGAAAAAGAAAATCCCTCGTGTCCCGGCGCGTCAGGCACCCGCCGCGTGCCCGGTTTTCCGGGACGCGCAACGGCTGGCGAGAGAGCCGGGATCAGGAGGGGAAAAAGAAAAAAGGGCAACGACCGTCTTATTTCTTTTTGCTGCCCTGGTAGCCCGCATATTTCTTCTTGAACTTCTCAATCCGCCCGGCGGTATCGATCAGTTTCTGCTTGCCCGTGAAGAAGGGATGGCAGGCGGAACAGATTTCGACCCGTACCTCGCTCAGCACGGAACCGAGTTCGAACTCGTTGCCGCAGGCGCAGACGGCGGTCACTTTATGATAGGTGGGATGGGTATCCGATTTCATGGCACACACTCCTTGGGCAAAAATGGTCTCGATGCAGAATAATCAAAAAGCGGGAATATATCTTTTTTCGTCACTTCTTCAAAGAAAAAACAGGCGCTACCGGTTCATGGAAGCGAAAAACTCCTGATTGGTCTTGGTCTGGCTCATTTTATCGAGGAGAAATTCCATGGCGTCGGCGGGGTTCATCGAAGAGAGCAGCTTGCGCAGAATCCAGATACGGTTGAGTTCCTCGGGCGGCAGGAGCAGGTCCTCCTTGCGGGTCCCCGACTTTTGGATGTCGATGGCGGGATAGATGCGCCGGTTGGCCATCTTGCGGTCGAGCACGATCTCCATGTTGCCGGTGCCCTTGAACTCCTCGAAGATGACCTCGTCCATGCGGCTGCCGGTATCGATCAGGGCCGTGGCCAGGATGGTCAGGCTGCCGCCCTCCTCGACATTGCGGGCGGCCCCGAAAAACCGTTTCGGCCGGTGCAGGGCATTGGCTTCGACACCGCCGGACAGAATCTTGCCCGAGGCCGGGGTGACCGTGTTGTAGGCCCTGGCCAGGCGGGTGATGGAGTCGAGGAGGATGACCACGTCCTTCTTGTGCTCCACTAGGCGCTGCGCCTTCTGGATCACCATCTCCGCCACCTGGATGTGGCGCTGCGGCGGTTCGTCGAAGGTGGAACTGACCACCTCGGCGGCGACGCTGCGCTTCATGTCGGTGACCTCTTCCGGCCGCTCGTCGATGAGCAGGACAATGAGGATGATCTCCTTGTGGTTGGCGACGATCGAGTTGGCGATCTTCTGCATCAGCACCGTCTTGCCGGTCCGGGGCGGCGCCACGATCAGCCCGCGCTGCCCCTTGCCGAGCGGGGCGGTGATGTTGAGCACCCGCATGGACAGGTTGTCCGGCGTGGTTTCCAGATCGATCAACTGCTCCGGGTGCAGGGGGGTCAGGTTGATGAAGGCGGTCTTGTTCTTCGCCGCCTCCGGCAACTCATAGTTGATGGTGTCGACCTTGAGCAGGGCGAAATAGCGCTCGTTGTCCTTGGGCGCCCGCACCTCGCCTTCCACGGTGTCGCCGGTGCGCAGGTTGAGGCGGCGGATCTGCGAGGGCGAGACATAGATATCGTCCGGACCGGGCAGGTAGTTGTAGTCCGGCGCGCGCAGGAAACCGAATCCATCCTGCAGGATCTCCAGGACACCGCTGCCCCGCAACTTGCCGTCCTCATCGGCCTGCTCCTTGAGGATGGCGAAGATCAGTTCCTGCTTGGTCATGTTACTGTAGCCCTCGATATTGAGAGACGCGGCAAGACTGACCAAATCTTTTATTTTCTTGTTCTTGAGCTCAGTGGGATTCATGGACCGGTTGTTCCTCCAAGGTGGTCAACACGATAAACCGCCGAAGGGTATCATCTGTCATTATGGGATAGTGTAATAGGGAATTAAGCAGCGGCAAAGGGAACTTGCCTTCTTGTTCTCTGTGTGGGCCAGGGTACCGAGGTTGACTGGATGGGAAAGGCGGGACAGACCTTGCGACAAACAGGTATCCAGTTGATGCACCTGCATCGGGCAGCGCATCGGGCGCGATTCAAGGAATCGAGTATATTTTTCAGCGTGAAATAGCAGAGCAAAAAAGCGACAGACGCTATACCGGTCTGCTGAGAGTTCCTGTTAGATATTTGTTTCCCGGTCCGCTGTCAAGATTTTTCTTGGCAAAATCAGCCCCAAAACCGTTGCGACAGCTCATTTCCCAGGGAAACGACCCGGTCACGGCTCTCTATCCACCGGCCGCTGTTGTCGATCATCAACTCGGCGCGCGCGGCTTTTTCCTCAAGGCTCATCTGCGCGGCGATGGCCTGCGCCGCTTCCCGCCGCGTCACGCCGTCGCGCTGCATGATCCGGCAGCAGCGGGCGCCGCGCCGGGCATAGACCACCAGCACCTCGTCGACCTCGTCCCGCCAGCCGGCCTCGTACAGGAGGGGAATCTCGGCCAGGACCAACCGGACATGCTGACGGCCGACCTCTGTCCGGAGCGCCTCGCGCGCCAGGGGGTGGAGAAGGCGGTCGACCTGCCGGCGGATGCCGGCGTCCCCGAAGATGTGCCGCCGGAGCGCCACCCGGTCCACCGAACCGTCGCGCTGGAAGAACGTCCGGCCAAAGACCGACCGCAGCGCGTGCCAGCCCGGCTGGTCAAGATCGAGCAGCCGCCGGCAACACTGATCGATATCGATGAGCGGCACCAGGCAGTAGCTGGCCAGCAGGCGTCCCACGCAACTTTTTCCCGAGCCGATGCCGCCGGTGATGCCGAGGAGAAAGGGAGTCATGTGTCGGCCTCGCGGAGTGCGGTCAACACGGCTTGCATGTCCTCGGCCAGCGGAGCCGTGCAGCAGAACGCCTCGCCGGTGACTGGATGCCGGAACCGCAGGGTGCTGGCGTGCAGCATCTGGCGGCGCGGCCTGATGGCGGCGCGGCGGTCCACCGCCCCTCCGTAGAGCGTGTCGCCGGCAACCGGCGCCTTGATCGAGGCCATGTGGACCCGGATCTGATGGGTCCGGCCGGTCTCGATCCCGATCTCCGCCCAACACCAGCCGTTGGCGAACCGTTCGAGCACCCGCCAGTTGGTGGCGGCGTATTTCCCGTGCACGGGCCGGACAGCCATCTTTTTGCGGTCGACCGGGTGCCGGCCGATGGGGGCCACCACCCTGCCCTCGTTTTCCTTGGGGCAGCGCACCAGCAGGGCATGATAGGTCTTGCGGATCCTGCGGTCCTTGAAATCGGCCATCAGCGAGCGCAAAGCGATCTCCGTCTTCGCCACCAGCATCACCCCCGAGGTGTCCTTGTCCAGCCGATGCACGATGCCCGGCCGGCCGGCATCCGCTGCGGGCAACTCCCTGCACAGATGGAGCAGGCCGTGCACCAGGGTGCCGCTGCGGTGGCCGCCGGCGGGATGCACCACCAGTCCGGGCGGCTTGCTGATGACGAGGAGATGAGCGTCCTCATACAGTACCGTGAAATCGATCTGTTCCGGCGTGAGTTCGGGCAGTGACGGTGGCGGCAGAACGACGGTGACGGTTTCGTTCGTCCGCAGACGATGGCCGGCTTTGACCCGGCGACCGTCGACCAGCACATGGGACGTGCCGATCAGCTTGTTGAGTGCGGAACGGGTGTATTCCGGATAGGTGCCGGTTAAAAAATGATCGAGCCGCTGACCGGCATCGGCAGGGGTGGTGACAAAAACGGCCGCTGAAGCGGCCGGATCGCCGCCGTCCGGCGCCGGCGCTCCGTTCTTCTCAGGGCCGGTCATGGGAGGCGCGTGACGAAAAACGTCAGCAAAAGAGTTTCTCGATCTGTTGTTCTATGTTCGCTTCTTCCGTCTGCTTGGCGAGCGACAGCTCCTTGACCAGCAGATTCTTGGCGGTATCCAGCATCTTCCGTTCGCCGTAGGAAAGGTCCTTGTCCTCCTTCAGCAGGAAAAGATCCCGCAGCACCACGGCCACCTCAAATACCGAGCCGGTCTTGATCTTCTCCATGTACTCGCGATACCGGCGATTCCAGGTCTGGGCCGTGATCTTGACATCGCGCTCCTTCAGAATGTCGATGACCTTGGGCACGTCGTCCCGGGAGATGATCGCCCGCAGACCGAACTTGGCACTGGTGGCGATCGGGATCATGATCGTCATATCGTTGTCCAGAATCTTCAGCACGTAAAACCGCTGGTCAACCCCGCCAATGGTTTGTGTTTCTATGGCCTCGATGAGCCCGACGCCGTGGGCTGGATAGACAGCCATGTCACCTTCTGCAAACACATGCTCCTCCAAAAACTAGAGAGACCTGCGCCGGCCGGCAAATGCTGCTGAGCGCATTCTTAAAATACTATACTACCATATTTTTTCATTTTTGGCAAAGGTTGTCTCTGTTTGACGGAGGAATGATGCGCGGTCAAAAGGGACACGGTCAAAAAGGAGACGGCGGGTGCCGTCCGCAAAGGCACGACACGGGAAGGCGAAAAAGTCTCCGCCCCTCGTCACCGCCCGTTGATCCGGTTCATACAGGTGTCGATTCCCTCGCGGACAAACAGTTCGATCGCCTCGACGATCACAGATTGGCGCTGGTCGAACAGGGCGCGTTCGTCGTCGCTCATGCGCGACAGGACAAACTGGTCGACCGGCTGGCCTCCACCTTTGGGATTCACCTGAGGGCGGCCGATACCGATTTTCATCCGGGCGAATTCCTGGGTGCCGAGGTGCCGGATGATGGAGCGGATACCGTTATGACCGCCGGCGCCGCCCCGGGCCACCAGTTTGATCCGGCCGGGCGCGAGGTCGATATCGTCATGCAGCACGAGAAGGTGTTCCGGGGGGATCTTGAAGTAATCGAGAAAAGAGCGGATGCACTCGCCGGAGCGGTTCATGTAGGTTTGCGGCTTCACCAGAAAAATCTGGGTGCCCGCCAGCCGCCCCTGGCAGTAGAGCCCCTGCATTTTCAGAGAATCGATCCGCCAGCCGTGGCTGTCGGCCAAGTGATCGATGCACAAAAAACCGATGTTATGCCGCGTCAGATGGTATTCCCGGCCCGGATTGCCGAGGCCCGCAAGTAAAAATCGCCGATCCGCCATGGCAACATACAGGAAACAATAAAAAAACGAGCCGAAAGAATCCTTCGGCTCGTCGGTGACACAAACAACAGCCAGTTGCTGTCAAAAAAGCAAAAGCGTTATTGAACAGCCACGCAGGTCACGCCGGGCTTTTCCAGCATTTCGACATTGGCCGGGAGGGGCAGATCGCCAAAGGTCAGACCAGGGCCGCCCTGCTCCAGCGGGGTGATGTCGACACGGATGACATCAGGGATATCGAGCGGACAGCCGCGCAGATGCACCACATTTTTGTACACGTGCAGTTCGCCACCCAGATCGACGCCCTTGGCGGTGCCGACATACTCGATCGGCACGATAAACTTGCCGGTTTTCTGCAGATCGATCTCGAGAAAATCGACGTGGAGCAGATGGCCGGTGGTGGGATCCTTCTGGATTTCCTGGACCAGCACGTGCCGCTCATCGACGTTATCGCCTTCCACTTTGAGCGTGATCACCGCATTGCGGCCATGGATGAAAAGAAGATTCTTGTACAGTTTCGGCGTTTCGAATTGAAGAGAAACCGGAGGAGTGCCACCGCTGTAAAGGTTGGCGGGTGTGATCTCGCTCATCCGCAACTGCCGCATCGGGCCCTTGCCAAAAACCGTGCGCACCTTGGAATCCATACGTACCTGTAACATGCAAACCTCCCCTTTTCTCCGGGACTCAACCAACTCGTTAGTAGAAATCGAATTCAAACAAATAAATAACTGACGGAATCCTCATTGTGGATTCTGCGGATTGCCTCGCCCAGCAATGGCCCCACGGACAAGACGGTGATTTTGTCGCACTGCCCGGCCTCTTCCTTGAGCGGGATGGAATTGGTCACCAACAGGGATTTCAGGCAGGATTTGGCGATCCGCTCGACCGCCGGGCCGGAAAGCACCGCGTGGGAGCAGCAGGCGTGCACTTCCCTGGCCCCCACCTCCTTCAGGATCTCCGCCCCGCCGCACAGCGTGCCGGCGGTGTCCACCATGTCGTCAAGCAGGATGGCCGTCTTGCCGGCCACGTCGCCGATGACGTGCATGGCCTCGCATTCGTTGGCCCGCTCCCGGCGCTTGTCGATGATGGCCAGCCCGGCGTTGAGCCGCTTGGCAAAGGCACGGGTCCGCTCCACGCCGCCGGCATCCGGCGACACCATCACCACATCGGAGAAACTGTCGCGGATGTATTTGAGGATGATGGGCGCCGCGTAAAGATGATCGACCGGGATGTTGAAAAAACCCTGAATCTGGCCGGCATGCAGATCCATGCACAGCACCCTGCGGGTTCCGACCACCATGAGCATCTCTGCGACCGCCTTGGCGGTGATCGGCACCCGGGGCCGCACCTTGCGGTCCTGGCGGGCATAGCCGTAATAGGGCATGACCGCGGTGATCCTGCGGGCCGACGCGCGGCGCAGGGCATCGATCATGATCAGCAACTCCATGAGGTGATCATTGACCGGGGTGCAGGTGGGCTGAACAACAAAGACGTCGGCGCCGCGGACATTTTCGCCGATCTCGACGGAAATCTCGCCGTCGGAAAACTGCTTGACCTCGGCCGCCCCGAGGGGAACGCCTAGATAGTCACAGATTTCCTGGGCGATGGCCGGGTTGGCGTTGCCGGTAAAAATCTTCATCTTGTTGAGCATGGTCTATTTTTAACCGTTTTCGAAGGAAATGGCTGGGGCGGGAGGATTCGAACCCCCGAATGCAAGGATCAAAACCTTGTGTCTTACCGCTTGACGACACCCCAGCCCATTGCCTGGTGAACGAAACGGGCCGTGTATTCACTTCTCTTCAACCGGAGCAACCAGATAGGTGTCGGGAAACCGGGGCATGCACGCAACACGGCAGGCTTCCGCCTTCCCATGGTCGGCGAAAAGGCCGAACACCGTGGGCCCGGAACCGGACATCAACGCCCTGACCGCGCTGCACCGGAGCAACTCGTCCTTGAGCCGGTCAATGACCGGATACCGGGTTCTGGTCACTGTCTCAAGGTCATTGACCAGAACCGTGTCCGGCCCCATCACGGCGTCAGAATCGCCAAAAACCGCCTCCTCGACGACACCTTCTTGAAAATTGGCAAGGTTACTTGCATCTTCTTTTTTTGTCAATGCAAAAGTCTGATACACCCAGCGGGTGGAGACGGGAAATCCCGGATTCACCAGCAGGATCGAGTATCCCCGCAACGAGGCTACCGGCCGCAGCAGTTCGCCGACTCCAGTGGCAAAAGCCGCCGGGGTGTCGGCGAGAAAAAACGGCACATCCGCCCCCAACCGCAGGCCCAGCACGGCCAGCTCATCGGGCGTCAAGGCGCAATCGAACAACTCGCTCATCGCCAGGAGGGTCGCGGCGGCATCGCTGCTACCGCCTCCCAGACCGGCGGCCACCGGTATTCTTTTGGTCAGGTGGATGGCGATCCCGGCTGCCGGAACACCTCTGCGCCCCTGGGTGGCCTGCAAAAAAAGTTCGGCCGCCCGGTACACGAGATTGGTCCGATCGTCGGGGATGCCGGCACCTGCGCAGTGAAAATGAATGCCTTCCGGGCAGACGGCCAACTCGAGGGTATCGTAGAGGGCCACCTTCTGCATCCAGGTGGCGAGCAGGTGATAGCCGTCGGGGCGTCGGCCGGTCACCCGGAGGGACAGATTGATCTTCGCCGGCGCCTGGACGGTCAGCGCCCGCTGCACGGCGGCCAACGAGCCCTCAGACCAGCTTGACAAACCGCATCTTCAATTCGTAGAGAATGCGGGTCAGCAGTTCGTTCTCTTCGTAATCGAGATTGCCCTTGGTCTTTTCGGCGAGCAGGATCAGGGTGTCGATGGTGTGCTTGGCCAATTCGCGGTCGACCAGCCGCTGCCCCGTTTCCGGATGCGGTAGCTCGCCCATGTGGTAGAGCGCCGATGTGTTCAGCGAGAGAATAAAGGAGGCAAAGGTAACTTCAGGCATGACGCACCTGCCGGACGCATCCCTGACCCGTCCCTCCGGACATTCGCCGCATTGGGCAAGATTTTCACTCATGGCAGTTCACTCATTCTTCCAATTCCCTTCTAATGCACGACGCCGAACAATGGACAGCCCGACAGACAGCCGTAGCCCGTTGCACCGGGGCGCGCGCCCTCTGTCGGAACAAGGGCGGGCATCGCGGCAAGGCGCCGGTCCGGGGCGCCAATTGCCGGAATATACCGGTATTCCAATCGGGCCACAATGGGAAAGTACAGCGTTTGCCACCCCTCTTACGCCCGTCGGCGGACATGATCGGCGCCGGCATTCAGCTTCCCCTTGAAGTGATACCGCCAAGACGCTATATAATTTGGGTTTGCCACGCCGAAACCGGCGGGCAACACATCAAGCGTCAATGAAGGAGTGGTCCATGGAAGAAGTCCGCGTTCGCTTTCCCCCCAGCCCCACCGGCTACCTGCACATCGGGGGGGCCAGAACGGCCCTGTTCAACTGGCTTTTTGCCAAAAAACACAACGGCAAGCTGATCCTGCGCATCGAAGACACCGACGAGGAGCGCTCCACCCAGGCCTCCATCGACGGCATCATCGACGGCTTGCAGTGGCTGGGCATCGACTGGGACGAAGGCCCCTACTTCCAGACCGACTTCGCCGCCGACCATACCGCCGCCGCCAACCGGCTGCTCGCCTCGGGCCACGCCTACAAATGCTTCTGCACCAAGGAGGAGCTGGAGAAAAAACGCGAGACCGCCCTGGCCGAGAAGAAAGCCGAGGTCGGCTACGACGGCACCTGCCGCCATCTCACCGCCGAGCAGGTCCGGGCAAAGGAGGCCCAGGGCCTTCCGGCCACCATCCGCTTCAAGGTGCCAAAACGGCCGGGAACCCTCTTTTACGACGACGAGGTGCTGGGCCGGATCGAGCGGGCCTACAGCGAAATCGAGGATTTCGTCATCGTCCGCTCCAACGGCAAGGCGCTCTATCTGCTGTGCAACGTGGTCGACGATATCCGCGACCGCATCACCCACGTCATCCGCGGCCAGGACCACATGACCAACACCACCCGCCAGGTCCTGCTCTACGAGGCCCTGGGCGCCAAGCTGCCGGTGTTCGCCCACATGCCGCTCACCCTGGATCTGCAGAAACGAAAAATCTCGAAGCGCAGCCACGGCGAGGTGGTGGCGGTCCAGTTCTACCGCGACATGGGCTTCATCCCCTGGGCCCTGTGCAATTTCCTCTGCCTGCTGGGCTGGAATCCGGGCGACGACCGGGAATTCTTCTCCCGCGAGGAGCTGATCGAGGCCTTCAGCCTTTCCCGGATCAGCCGGGTCAACTCCGTGTTCAACTTCAAGCCCGGCGACGCCAAGTTCTTCACCGATCCCAAGCTGATCGCCATCAACGAACACTATCTGCGTACCATGGATCTGGCCGAGCTGGGCGATCTGGTCCGCAAGGAACTGGAGGCGGAGCACCTCTGGGATCCCGCCTATGCGACCAGCCGCCGCGACTGGTATCTGGCCACCCTGAATCTCATCCGCGACCGCTTCCACACCCTCAAGGACTTCGTCACCGCCGGCCGCGCCTATTTTTCGGACCAGTACTCCATCGATCCCAAACCGTTGGCGAAAAACGTGCTCAAGCAGCCGGAGCTGGCCGTCTGGCTGCCGCAACTGGCTGGACGTTACGAGGCGCTCGCCGAATTCGACGCCGAGGCGACCGAACAGGCCTGCCGGGAGTTGGCCGAGGAGTTGGCGGTGAAGCCGGGCGTGCTGATCAACGGCATGCGCACCGTGCTCACCGGACAGTTGGCCGGCCCCTCGATGTTTGATATCATCACCACACTGGGCAGGGAAAAAGTCGAGGGGCCGGCCA
>Ga0265295_1002152_pt1 | contig 32242 bp, 28 predicted proteins | sample Munlansysbiofilm_FD_192503 | JGI IMG/M metagenome (GOLD analysis project Ga0265295, IMG submission 192503) | Leachate microbial communities from a municipal landfill in Southern Ontario, Canada - Methane capture system biofilm | ecosystem: Engineered > Solid waste > Landfill > Unclassified ... | reverse complement strand
GGGGTCGCGGGAACCTGAAGGGACGGGTGCACGCTGGTCCGAGCGGAAGCAGCTGCCGGACTGTGATTTGGCGTAGCACTTCATCTGGGAGACCGCCTCGGTCAGCTCCCCATAGTGCGACAGTCCATGGGCGCGGCGATGGGTGACCCCTCCGATGGAGACGGTCATCAGGGGAAAATGCCGGATCTGCCCCTGCCGATCCACGGATTCGATATAACCCCGTCCCCGGTCATCGGGATCATAAAAGGTCGGAATAATCTGATCGAAGGCTTCGACAATGGCTTTCGAGGCGGCTTCCGCAAGGCCCACATCCATGATGAAGATGAAATCATCGCCTCCGATGTGGCCGATATAGCTGCCCCGGGGCTGCCGGCTCTGAACAATGTTCAGGATGAGGCGCCCCATGATGCGGAGAACCTCGTCGCCCCGGCTGAAACCGTACTTGTCGTTGAAGGGCTTGAAGTGGTCCAGGTCGGCATAGGCCAGGTCAAACTCCTCACCGCGGTCCAGGCGCGTCTGGATTTCACGGTTGATGGAGATATTGCCCGGCAGCCGGGTAAGGGGATTGATCTCCAGCAGCCGTTCGGACCGCAGGATGCACAGTTCGACCCGGTTGGCCGCCTCCGCTTCGAGATCTTTCCTGCGGAGATAATCCTCAACGGGGAGCACATCCCAGTTCAGGGCTGAGCTTGGTTCATCCAGGATCGCAAGGAAGGGGAGCTGTCGAAAAAGAGGTTCGGCCTTGAACGTCCGAAGGACATCCGCCGTCACCTCATCATCCTTCTGCCATTCGATCAACACAAGATCCGGCACCCCGGTGTAAAGAAAATCCAGGGCCTGCTGAATTCCCTTGAAGGAAACCATGGAATAAGAAGCGCACAGCTCGCGCTCCAACAGGAAGGCCGTATCCGGATTTCCGCCGATCATCACGATGGTTTTTCTGCTCACCATCCCAGGTCATCCCCCATTCCCTTCATGGAGTCGATGGTCCTCAGAACCTCCCGGATATCCTCTTCGCTGAGATTGAGCTGCTCGAAGGAAGCGGGGGAGACCGCCGGAACCAGGGCGTCGCCGGCATAACCGAATCCCATGCCCCGGGTCAGGATATCCGCCAGATGGACGATAGCGGTCTCCATGGGGGCGTCCTTTGCCAGGCCGGGCCTGTGATGGAAGGCAATGACATCCGTCAGATGCTTCGGAAACTGCCATTTTTCGGCAAGCCACAGTCCTACTGTCGCATGCGTTTCCGAAAAGTGCTCCTGTTCAGCGTCAAAGACCAGCATCCCTTTCTGTTCCGCCGTCTTCAGGACCATCCCGTAATCCTGGGGAAATTGCAGCAGGAGGATCACTTTGCCGAGGTCATGAAGCAAACCGGCCACGGACACATCCTCCGTGTTCTTCAGCCCCTTCCTGGCCGCGATGGTCCGCGCCGCGGCAGCGCAGCCGATGGAATGCTCCCGGAGGCCGATCATGGTCGTTTCCATCAGATCCAGCACCGTGACCCCCATCAGCAGCCCCTTGATCACATTGAAACCCAGGAGCGTCACCGCGTGCGTGACGGAGGAAATCCTTCCCGGAAACCCGAAAATGGCGGAATTGACCATTTTCAGGATTCTGCTGGTAAGGACCGGGTCACTGGATATAAAGCTGCTGATTTCGCTGAGCGAAATCTTTGGATTCCCGATGATCACGGCCAGGCGTTTGATCACGTCGGGAACGGTGGGCAGCATTTCGATCTTTTCAATCTTCTGGCGCAATATCCTGATATCCATGAAATGGCCTTATCCCCGGGATTCCGTCAGCAGGTCCTCATGATTGGTAATGCCCGGCAATTTGCTCTTCCACCAGCTTCTTCAACAGCTTCATGTAGGGTTGCTGCTCCACGGGACGGAATCTCGCCTCCAGTTCCTCCATCAATTTTTCCCGCGATTCGGTCAAGGGGGCGCTGCCTTCGACCTGGATGGATTCAACGGCCATGTTTCGAATCCGCTCGATATAGCCGTCCGTTAATTCCGTCCCCTCTCCGAACAGGACCATCCCGTTTTTCATCAGGATCGGCCTGGCCAGGATCATCCCCGGCTCCAGCTTTTCCGAAGGCACTCTGCGCATGAAACTTCCCAGCTCCTTTCGCTTTCCCGGCAGGTTGTCCGCAGGTTGCCGCCGGCGGATTCCTCAAGACAAAACGCGGCCTTTCGGACTGTCCCAGGACGTTTCCTCCAGAAGTTCATCAACCGCTTCCAGCATATCCTGGAATACAAACGGTTTGTGAAGTGTCCGATGCGCACCCAGCGCCTTGGCCAGGTTGAGAAATGCCCTCGGACCGGCGCGGTGTCCGCCGGACATGGCGATTATTTTGACCCAGGGAAATCCCTTCCGCAGGGCCATGATGGTTTCAATTCCATCCATTTCCGGCATGATCAGGTCCGTAATGACAAGATCTGCCCCCGTCAGGCGCTGCATTTCCATGGCGGCCCTGCCGTCCGACGCTTCAACCACCCCATATCCTTCCTGCTCCAGGACCTCTTTCAAAACGGTCCGGAGTTCATCATCGTCTTCTACAATCAAGATCTGCGGCATTTTCAACCTCCTGTTCTTTCGAACGCTCCGACATACCCCTTGCCCACTGCCATTGCGCTTATGTCATAAGCGGCTTGAAGATCAACTCCCGGCGCCGCATTCCAGGTTTTTACAGGGGAATCTCCATTTCCTGTTCGAGAGCAAAGCAGTCCAGCCGATGCCCGCCAAGCTGGATGGCCTTGCGGCAGTCTTCCACGATGGAATCAAGCTCCGAATCCGTCCGCTCCTGGTTGTGGTGGAACAATCCCAGTTTCTTCACACCCGCATCCAGAGCCAGGCGCAGAGCGTCCCTATACACGGTGTGGCCCCATGCCTTTTTTTTCAGATAGTCCGCCTCGGTATATTCCGCATCATGGATGAGCAAATCCGCCCCTTCGGCAAACTGGCGATAATCTTCATAAAGAAGCCCGCCTGGATGGCGGTGGGTCAATTCATTGTCGGTCAATAACACGCAACTTTTGCCGGCCTCCTCAAAACGATAGCCGCCGCCGCCGTCTGGGTGGCTCAGGGGAACGGGCGTTATCCGCATGGAACCGATTTCAAAAGGTTCAACGCAGGCCGGCCGGAAAGCCAGATTGGCGCAGACGTCTCCAAGGGCGAGGGGAAAGTTCGGCGGCGTCATGATGCGCGAGATCATCTCCCGGACGGAAATCTGGACAAAGGGGCAACCGATGAGCGTCATGCGCGTTCCCGGATGGTAGATCGGTTTGAAGAAGGGAAATCCGATCAGATGATCCCAGTGGGCATGTGTAAAGATCAGGGTGTAGTCGAAGCGGCGCTCTTTGAGCAGGAGGTTCCCAAGCCCCCGGATTCCGGAGCCGGCATCGACGATGATAACCTCTCCCTGCTGCGTCCGAATTTCGATACAGGTTGTATCGCCTCCATACTTCAGATATTCTTTCCCGGAAACGGGAATGGAACCCCTTGCCCCCCAGCATCGAACAATCATTTCGCTTTCACTCTGGTCCTATTCAATCGTTATACCCCTGGGAACCCGGATCCATTAACTCTTTAATTCGTTTGGATGATTTCCCTTTCTCATATCAGTGTCAAACAATTATTTCCATACAAAAAAAGATTGCCCGTCCGCCTCTTAACCTTCGCTTTTCCCCAATACGGCCAGGGCGATTTCGACATTGTTCAGGGGGGCGGACACCTGAAAACCGGCAACCCGGTCATGGATTTCCGCACAGATGGTCCTGGCGATCTCGATTCCCGCGCGCCGGCTTTCATCTCCGGACCCGCATTCGGCCATGCGGCGGAGGATTTCCTGCGGCACCACAACGCCGGGAACTTCATTGTTCATGAATTCCGCATTCCGGTAACTCAGGAGCGGCCACACTCCGGCCAGAACGGGTATCCGCTTCGCGTCTCGTTCGACACGGTCCAGAAAGCTCAACAGGGCTTCCGCATCAAAGACCGGCTGGGTGATGGCGAATTCGGCGCCGGCCTCGATCTTTTGGATGTATCGGTCTATTTCCCGCTCCAGATCGACCGCGCAGGGGTTCGCGCCCACACCGATCAGGATGCCCGTGGGCGGGTCCACGGGGCTGCCCCCGATATCCCAGCCGGCATTCAGATTGGAAACCACCCGTGTGAGGCCGATGGCATCCACATCGAAGACGCCCGTCGCCTCCGGGCAATTTCCCAGCTTCGGAGGATCTCCGGTGATGATGAGGTAGTTGGTCAGACCGACGGCGTATCCGCCGAGCAGATCGCTCTGCATGCCGATGAGGTTCCGGTCGCGGCAGCAGTAATGAACCACCGGTTCGATTCCCACCTCCTTGAGGATGACCAGGGCCGTAATCATGGGCGATACCCGGGCGCTGGCCCGGGGGCCATCGGGGATATTGATGGCGTCGATGCCCGCTTCATGGCACCGGCGGACCTTGGCAAGCATATTGCTGAAGTCGCTGGCCCGGGGGGGAAGAATCTCCACGGACGTCACCTTCCGGCCGGAAAACATCTTTGCCGCCAGCCGCGATTTCTCCGCTGTGGGGATGACGTTCTGCTGCGCCGGAGCGGGCTGGCGGGAGACAACTTCGATATGCTTCCGAACACCGCTGAGACCGCGGACGGCACGGGCCGCAGTGGCGATATGCTCCGGAGTGGATCCGCAGCAGCCGCCGATCCCGCGGACACCCAGCTCGATGAACTTCTTGGCGTATTCGGTAAAATATTCGGGATTGGCAAGATAAAGGGTCCGGCCGCCAACGGTCCTCGGCATTCCGGCATTGGGCATCACAACCACCGGTTTGCTCACCACGGGCAGGATCTTCAGCAGGGCTTCGTACATTCCCGCCGGGCCGGTGCCGCAGTTCAGGCCGATTGCATCCACATGGGGATCGGCTTCAAGAGCGGCGGCCAGCTTTTCCGCCGGCGCTCCGGCAGCCGTCTCGCCTTCTTCATCGACAGCAAAGGAGGCCAGGACCGGCACCCCCTCCTCCCGGGCAATCCGAGCGGCGAGCTGCAGTTCCTTCAGATCCGAAAAGGTCTCCAGGATCACAAGATCGACGCCTTCCCCGGCCAGGGCTTTCACCTGCTCCCGGAAGGCGGCTTCGACTTCCGCAATCTCGCCCCCGGCGATCACCTGGCCGCCCTGGGTACAGGGGCCGACGGAACCGGCCACATACAAGTCCGGTCCGGCCGCCTGGCGGGCAAGCTTGACGGCCGCCCGATTGATCTCGGCCACCTTTTCGGCCAGCCCGTAGGGACGGAGCTTGATCCGGTTGGCACCGAAGGAATTGGTCTCCAGCACCTCCGCCCCGGCTTTCGCATACTGCTCGTGGATTTCCCGGACCAGTCCGGGGCTTGTCAGGCACAATTCGTCGTAGCAGGTTTGAATGAAGACCCCCTTGTCATAAATCATCGTTCCCATCGCCCCATCGAAAATCAGAGGGGTCTCAGCCAGCCGGGAAAGAATATTCTTCAGAGCACTCATCGTGTCACCTCGAAAATCACAAAATTCCCATTCCGCATCCCTGCACCGTACAGGTCAACCGGCTTCCGGCCGGACGCGGCGCGGCTAAAGAGCGCAGCCTTCTCCTGCGCTGCTGCCGGAATTTCCTCTTTTCATAGCGTTTTTTCCCCAGCCTGTAAAATAAAAAACCCGCCTGCTGCCTTCATCGTAAGCCACAATTCAAAACGAAATTCCTGCAACCTCACAACGGATCGATGGGTGGTGCCGACAAGAAAGACGGCGCAGAGTGCGCCCTGGTCAGGGGTTGGAAGTACTTGTCCGGAATCCGGTATTTCTCCCTGAACTGCAGCTTCCGTGCCCCTTCCTCCGGGAAGAAGACGTTTCGGTGAGGATTTTCACACACTACGGCGCAGGCCAGCCCTCCGCAAAGAGAAACCGGATGCGGAAGGGCTTGAGGGGAAAGGGGGGAACGCCCCCCGCGCGGACGATCAAGCACTGCTTCAAACGGTGCCGTAGGAGACAACCTGTTCAGGGATTTGCCGGTTGCCTGAGATTCTGGTGGAACCCTGAAGGCCCGTCAGGATCAGCCATTTTCAGCGGATTCGGACGATTCTCCCCCTTCCGGAGGCTTCCGGAAAGAGCTTCGGGAAGGCTTGCGCCGACGCCGCTTCTTTTGTTCGCCGGGAGTCGAACTGGGCGTGTCGGTCTGCTCGGATTCCTCCGTGTCGGTCAGTTCCGGAGGCTGGGGGGGCGGCGTGTTCAGGGTGGCCTGGTAAAAATCGTCCACAAGCATGGCGATCAGTGCCATCTCATCCTCGTTCTGCAGCAGAGTTTTAACCAGGGGTAGAAAGCGATGCATGTGTTCAACCTGAAGGCAGTCCCGCATTCTCAGCTTGGCCTCCAGCAGGGCGGTGACACGCTGGGAAACAATGCCCTCCACTTCCTCGTCTCCGGGCAGAGTCCTTTCCTGCAGATTAATGCTGAAGGACTTCGCGATGTCCCGCAACCGGAACTGCTCCATTTCCGCGACAAGAGAAATGGCCGTACCGCTGGCGCCTTTGCGGCCGGTGCGGCCGGCGCGGTGAATGTAAGCTTCGGGATCCTCAGGGGGCTCATACTGAATGACATGGGACAGATCGGGGATATCGATGCCCCGTGCGGCCACATCCGTAGCCACCAGAAACCGGAGAAGCCCGTTTTTAATCCTCGCCATCACTTTTTCGCGGGCTTTTTGGGTCAACTCGGAACTCAGCTCATCGGCATCATAACCGAACCGCTTCAGGACGACGCTCACAAAATGGACCGTAGACTTGGTGTTGCAGAAGATAATGGCGGAGACGGGATTTTCCGCCTCGATAATCCGCACCAGGGAACGCTCCTTGCCCATTCCGGGAACCACATAGTAAATATGCTCCGTCTCCGTCACATGAACCGAGTCCTGGCTTAAGCTCAGCAGCTCCGGCTTCCTCAGGAATTCGCCCGCCAGGCGAAGGACGTACGCGGGAAAGGTGGCCGAAAGCAGGTAACCGTTGATCTTTCGGGGGATGAATTCCTGAATCCGCCTCATGTCCGGGTAGAACCCCATGGAAAGCATGCGGTCCGCCTCATCGAAGACGAGAATCGACAGTCTCTTAAGGGACAACGAGCTCCTCATCAGGTGATCCAGGATCCTTCCCGGCGTTCCAATAACGAGTTGCGCCCCTCCCCTGAAAGCTTCCAGTTGGAGAGTATACCCCACGCCCCCGTAAGCTACGGCGGTCCGGATTCCCGAATTCCGGCTCAGCAGAAGGGCCTCTTTCGAAACCTGAAGGGCCAGTTCCCGCGTCGGAACGAGGATCAGGGCCTGGCAGAAGGCCTCCCGGGGGTTGATTCGCTCAAGAATGGGCAGGATATAGGCGCCCGTTTTGCCACTGCCTGTTTTCGACTGGATCATGAGATCCCGTCCGGCCAGGATGTAGGGCATCGCCTTTGCCTGGACCTCCATCAGTGAAGTCCAGCCGGCGTTGGCTGCGGCGGCCTGCATGGCCGGAGACAATTCTTCGAGACGGACCTCCGCCAGGGTCTCGGCCGGCGCTAGGACCGGCTCTTCCCGGACGGGATTCAAGTTACTCTCTTTTGACTCTGTTGATTCGGGTTCGGAATTTTCGTGGTTGTATTCCATAGGCATCCTTGGCAGCTATCGTTTCACTTTCTTTTAGGTTTATGGAGATTTCATTTTTCAGCGGGTGATCATGTCACCAAATCCGGCAACATTCAATATCTAATTTTGCATCTCCCGCACGGGAACGATGGGCCGGCTTCAGGGGCGGCGGTGGGCTCAATGTTTATTCCAATTCGGATTCAAAGGTGGTATCTAAGACGCCAGGCTTGAAGAGAACCGGCCAACCGGCGCGGGAGCCGAATGCGCCGGTCGAGCATGACGAAAACCTGCCGTTGACCGCCACACAGGGCGGGACGAAGAAATAGAGGATAGTTGGGGGACGGATGGTGCAGTTTAACGCCTTGCTGGCGGCTTTCCTGATCGTGTTTCTTCTCCGTGTTTTGCTGAGAGAGGGCTTAGCGTTCTTGAATATCCGCCATCTGCAGCGCCATGGGCGAACCGTTCCGGAAATGCTTCGGGGCGAAATCGATGAGGGTACCCTTTCCCGGATGACGGATTATACGGTGGAGTCATCCCGATTTGCCACGTTGGAGGAAATCGCCGGCGACCTGTTGACGTTGGCCGTTCTCTTCTGCGGCGTTCTGCCCTGGCTGACCGGCGTCCTAGCCGGCCTGCAGTTTCCCTTTGTCCTGTCCGGCCTTGTCTTCTTCGGCACCCTGGCGCTGGCCGGCGGCATGTTCGGCCTCCCCTTCGACCTCTACCGAACCTTCGGGATTGAAAAGCGCTACGGATTCACCACCATGACCTTTCGGCTCTGGGTGGCGGACCTCCTGAAAAACTTCGCTGTTTCCACGGTCCTCATGGGCCTGCTGGGGGGAGCCTTCCTGTCGCTGCTCCACTACGCCGAGGAATCCTGGTGGATCTGGTCCTGGCTTGTGTTCGCGTCCTTTCAGCTGCTCATGCTATGGCTTTATCCGGTGGTGATCGCCCCCCTGTTCAACCGCTACGAACCGATCCAGGATACGGATTTGAAAGAAGCCGTGATGGATCTGGCGAATCGGGCAGGGCTTGAGGTCTCGGGAATTTATCAGGTTGATGAAGGCAAGCGGAGCCGCCACACCAACGCGTATTTTACCGGCCTGGGAAAAACCCGGCGGATCGTCCTGTACGACACCCTTCTCGCTTCTTCCACGCAGCAGGAGATTCTGTCCGTCCTGGCTCATGAAATCGGGCACTGGAAAAAACGGCACATCCTCAAGCAGCTGATCTTCATGGAAGCCGCCTCGCTGGGACTGTTCTACCTGTTCTCCCGCCTGCTGGACTGGCCCCTGCTCCATTCAACCTTCGGCTTTCCACAGCCCGTGACGTACGCCGGGCTTCTGCTCATCGCAATCCTGACGGGCCCCCTGTTCTTTTTTCTAAGCCCCCTTGCCGCCGCGGTACTCCGCCGGTTCGAGCGGGAAGCGGACGACTTCAGCCGGGCCCTCCTGGGCACATCAGCCCCCATGGTTTCGGCCCTGAAGCGCCTGGCCAAGGACAACCTGTCCAATCTCTTTCCTCATCCCCTGTACGTTGCGTTTCACTATTCCCACCCGCCGCTTCTGGAACGGATCAGCCGCCTGATGCCCCGGCAGCCGTGAGCCGGAAAACGATCCGCCCATGCCTGGAAAAGCCTTGGACTTCAAGACTTTCCTGCCGCGGACGACCGGCTCCTGCGGTCCGACGGTGTTCGATGAACTTGATTTTTCACATCTAAGCATTACAATATCCCCACACATTCCGACGATGCGAGGAAAAGTCATGCCGATTTATGAATTCTACTGCCCGCAGTGCAACACGATTTACAATTTTTTTTCTCGAAGGGTCGACACGGAAACGATTCCCAGCTGCCCCACCTGCAAAACGGTCCCCCTGACGCGCCAGATGTCGGTGTTTGCCAGAATAACCCGCGGCCGCGAGGAGCCGTCGGAAGACGATATGCCCCCCATTGACGAAAGCCGGATGGAAAAGGCGATGAACATGCTGGCCGGCGAGATGGACGGAATCGATGAGGAGGATCCCCGCCAGGCGGTCCGCCTGATGCGGAAGCTGTCCGACCTGACGGGCCTTCAGCTGGGAGACGGCATGGAAGAAGCCCTGAGCCGGATGGAGCGGGGTGAAGATCCGGAACAGATCGAACAGGAAATGGGTGACCTCCTGGATTCGGAAGATCCGTTCACCCTCGCGCAGAAAACAACCAGGGGAACCAGCCGGCGCGCCCAGCCCAGGGTGGATGAAACACTCTACGATCTGTGACGATGAAAGTCTGCATGTTCACCAATACATACATCCCGCAGATCGGAGGGGTTGCCCGATCCGTTCTGACGCTGGCGGAAGATCTGCAGAACCTGGGGCATTCGGTCCTGATCGTGGCCCCGACCTATGCAGCTCAGCAAGAGGCACCGGAGCCCCTTGATGCGCTCCGGGTCCCGGCAATTCAGAATTTCAACGGCAGTGATTTTTCCCTGCGGATTCCGTTGCCCTTCATTATCCGGGATCGATTGGACGCCTTCCGGCCGGACCTGATTCACAGCCACCATCCCTACCTGCTGGGCGATGCCGCCCTGAGGGAAGCGCGGCGGCGCAGTCTACCCCTCGTCTTCACACACCATACACTCTACGAGGCTTACACCCACTATGTTCCCCTGGATTCCAAGGCGATGAAGCGCTTTGTCGTGTCCCTTTCCACAGCGTATGCGAATCTCTGCGCCCACGTTGTGGCCCCGAGCCGCAGCATCGCCGAACTGCTGAAAAGCCGGGGGGTCCGGAGCCCCATTGCCGAAATCCCCACGGGGGTGGACCTGTCCTTTTTCGCAGGAGGAGCCCGATCCGACTGCCGCAGCCGCTGCGGCCTTGAGCAGGGGCAGCTGGTCATCGGCCATGTCGGACGACTGGCGCCGGAGAAGAATCTGGATTATCTCGCCCTGGCGGTATGCCTCTTTCTCGACTCCCATCCTTCGGCCCGTTTCCTGGTTGCGGGGTCCGGTCCCGGCGAATCCCGGATCCGGGAAGTGTTCCACTCCAGGGGACACGGATCCCGACTGCTGGCGGCCGGCAGCCAAAGTGGGGAAGACCTGAGGGACTGCTACGCCGCGATGGATCTCTTTGTTTTTTCCTCGAAGACTGAAACGCAGGGGATGGTCCTCGCCGAAGCCATGGCAGCGGGCCTACCGGTCATCGCCCTGGATGCTGCGGGGTCGCGCGAAGTGGTTCGAGATGGGGAAAACGGAAGGCTCCTGCCTCCAGATGCCGACGCCGCCGCCTTTGCCCGGGCCATGGAGGAATTCGTCCGGGATCCCGTGAAGGCCGTCCGCTGGCGGCAGGCCGCCCTTCAAACGGCGTCCGCCTTCTGCCGCCGGCTGTGCGCCTCCAGGATGACGGAGCTCTATGAAACCATTCTGGACGCATATTCATCCGAAGCCGTCAATGGCGATGTCCTCAGCCTCTGGGACACCCTCCTCCGCTCCGTAAAGGCGGAATGGGACCTGATTTCAGAGAAGGCCACGGCCACCCTGAAGACGATCAGGCCGGAAGAGGACGAGGATCCGGACTGACCCCCCTCCGCTAACCGGTCAGGCCGATCAGGAGGGCTCCCGTCACCATGAGCATGGCGCCCATCATCCTTTCCCCGATCTTTTCTTCCCGAAACCACCAGGCTCCGTACAGCACGCCGAACAGGAGGCTGGTCCTCTTCAGCGCGATCATGTAAGCCGCCTGGGTCAACGAAATAGCCAGCATGTGGCTGAAGATCGTCACGGCCACCGTTCCGCCAAGCACCAGCGCCATTCCAGGATTCCGCGTTCTCAGGATCCTGTCCGGCCTCTTCCCCGTGAAGGCCAGGCCCGCAAACATCAGCGCCGTAAGAATCAGATAATAAACAATGCCGAAGTAGCTCGGGCTGGAGTGCAGAACGGCCAGCTTCCCCAGGGTGGCCGTAAAGGCATAGATGAAGGAAACCAGCAGCATCAGCCGGGAGCCCGGCTCCCGGAAAACGGCGAGAAAGGGCTGCAAAGCCCCCAGCTTGAAGGAAGATATGTTGAGGCAGTAAGAACCGGCGATGATCAGAAGGATCCCGGCCAACCCGCCCATCCGGACGGTCTCACCGAGAAGAAACCAGCCGGTGACGAGGATGAAGCCGGGCGTAAAAGCCAGGAAAGGCACGGAGAGGGAGAGGGGGGACACTTTCAGGGCCTTCATGTAGCACAGGAAGGCCAGCACCTCCAGGGGCAGCCCCGCCAGGACACAGGCCCAGAAAACGGTATCCGTGCGGGCGGGCGAAATAAAAAACGACGCACCGAGCAGCCAGGGAAGCGTGTAGGCCAGGCGGATCAGCCCCATTTCATAGGCGGGCCGGTCACTGAAAAATCGCTTGGTCAAGGCGTCGGACGTTGCCAGGCTCAGGGCGGCGATTAAGGATAGCAGGAAACTTAAAGCGGACAAGTTCCTCCAATGTCTCTTTTCTCATCCATTCCCTTAGGAAAAAATAAGGACATAAACCCTCTAATATAAGTTTTTCCTTGATAGGAAATTTTTCAGCATCATTCTAAGAAGTCATCTCAACGGAGGAACGTTGCAGAAGAATCCCATCCTGGAAGCAAAGGGTTCCCAAGGCATCAGAGCCGGAACAAATCCACGTAACAAAGGACGGAACATGAACATACTAATCGTTGACGATGACACGGAAATAGCCGATCTTCTGGAATCCAGCGTCTCCCTCTGGGGCTATTCCGCCGGCAAGGCAAACAACGGCATGGAAGCTCTTAAAATGCTGCAGCAGAGTCCTTATGATGTTGTCATAACCGATGCTCAGATGCCCGGAATGACCGGTTTTGAGTTGTGCAAACAGATTTGTTTCCGATATCCCAGCATGTACATTATCGGAATCACCGGCTGCCTGGAGGTGCAGAAGTTCCAGGAAGCCGGTGCAGATATCTATTTCAGAAAACCCTTTCCCCTGGAGAAACTTCAGGCCGCCCTTGAACATATTTCGCCTGCTTTCCCCGCCGGAAACTGAACGCTCGAAACGGGTCGGCAAAACACCCCGCCATTCCGCCGGGATCATCCCTTCCGAACGGTTCACGTTCCACACCCTGTAAATCTCCCTTCCCTGCAGGGCGGCCTGCGCTTCAAGCCGATCCGGCCCCCTGCCGACCTCTTCCCCCTGACGGGTGCCGCCGTTATCCCAAAACAGACAAGGACATGATTTATTGACGTACAGCGTCATTCTTTCTCTCCCTTCCACTCGGAGAGAGAATGTTCAGTCGTTAAGTCCATGACTTCCGAAGGTGATTTATATCATAGATCCGCCATCTTGTCCTGACCGCAGCGGACGGCTGCCCTTTATCCAATCCGCGCCCCATGCGTCATGATCACGGAAAAGATGCGTGACCATGAAGGCAGACAACTATCCTCATACCCGGACCGGCCGGACCGGCCGGACCGCACAGGCGGAACAGTTATAGCATAAAGGAAAAAGATGCCCTGGCCGGAAAAACCCGGGGCACATTGTTTGACCTTGACCGTACCGCGATGGACCCCATGCCCAGTTTAGGGTCATCATCCGAAAAGTCAATCCCGACGTGGTGAATTGCTCTGAAAAAATAAGGAACACGACTATACAAAAGGGGGAAGAGGGATGAAAGCGATTGTTGCAGATGATTCACGTTTAATACGCGGCATTATCGAAAAGACAGCCGCATCGATTGGTTTCGAAGCCGTACAGGCCGGCAACGGCAGGGAGGCGCTGAGCCTTCTGGAAGCAAGCGGCGGCGAGATCAATCTGGTTCTCCTGGACTGGAACATGCCTCTTGTAAGCGGCATTGACGTCATCAGAAAAATGCGCGGCGATGATCGCTTTAAAAAGATTCCCGTCTTGATGATATCAACGGAATCTGAAGAAGACCGGATCCAGGAAGCGATCCGCGCCGGCGCTCAGGGTTATCTCACCAAGCCCTTTACCGCGGATCAGCTGACTGATGCCATTCATCAGGTGCTGGAAAAACACTGACACCCCGGAACACGGAGTCTGTTCAGAAGCGCCATGGCATGCCGGGCCGGGTCACAGCTCCCGGAAATCCATCAGGCAATCCGGTTAACTTACCAGAAACAGAAAATGGAGATGGATTCTATGAAGAGAATACTTGGAATTGACTGCAGTCCAAAGGTCGAAAAAGTTGTTTCCGGGCTGTTCGGGGGAAACGACGATGTTCAATATGAACAATTTCATGACGGAATCGCCCTCAACGGCTATCAGATGATCATTCTGGAAATGGGAAGAAATCAGGAACACGTTGTACAGCAGATCTGCAAACTTCGGTATGCATGCAATTTTCAGAATATTCCCATCATTCTCATCAACGCGCGCAAAAAAGACATTCCGTCGCAACCCTACATCATCGCCGGAGCAACCGAAGTCCTGTCCCTGTCCGATCCCCTGCCCGCCTGCAGGCACATCATGAACGGATACCTGATCCCCGGCAGGGAGCCCCTTGAAGAGGAATTCGAATATCTGGACCCCTTCATCAAAAATACCTGCCATATCCTGCAGACCATGGCCTCCATCCATGTGGAGTTCAAGAAAGTCTACTTCTCCAATACCATCAGAATTTTCGGTGACGTTTCCGGCATTATGGGGCTTTCCGGCAATGCCGAGGGAACGCTTGTGGTCACATTCTACTGGGATCTGGCAAAAGCGATCGTCGCGAAGATGATGGGAATGGAAGAGGGGGAGATCGATGCGGAATTGATCCATGACGGAGTCAGTGAAATCATCAACATGATCAGCGGCTCCACGAAAAAGGAATTTGTGGGTACGCCGTACCATTTCGAAATATCGCTTCCCTCGGTCGTCGTCGGCCCCGGCCACCAGATCGGCTATCTGCAGAACACCTCCGTCGCCGTGCTGATCTTCCAGGTCGGGACACAGTCCTTTGCCCTGCATGTCTGCATCAAACCAAAAACGACGCTGTCCTGAGATCGATCCAAGGCCCATGCACCAGAACCCCTGCACTTCAAAACAGTGACTTCCAATGGATATCTTCATGTCGAGATCTATGGACCTTAGAAGCTACATTCTCTTAATCAACCGCGACAAGAAATTTCTGAACGTGGTCTGCAAATCTCTCCTCGGGGCCGGATACCCGGTGCTCACCGCCACCGCCATGAGCAGCGCCCTGAATCTACTCTCCAACAATTCCGTAGCGCTCATCATCTGCGACAGCGAGCTGGAGGATTCCAGCGGCTATGAATTCCTGGAGTTTATCAAGCACAGTCCCCTCTTGAAGAAAATTCCCGTTGTCTTTTTCGTGCCCGTCCACGATCAAGGGAACGCCGGAAAGGCTTTCGGCATGGGGGCCGCCGATTTCATCGTCTACACACCGGACAGCGGGGCCCCGAACGTCCTGATGAAGCGCATTGCTGAAACCCTGCCGGCCACGGCCCGCAGGGCGGGAATATCCGCATTGCCCGGCGAAGGGTTTCACCAATCCATTGCCTTGCCTCCGGAGGCCGCTTCTTCACCGCCGCCGCCGACCGAGTGCCGGAAAAGCGAAAGGCTGGTTCCCAAACAGACGGTAAACATCGAAATATCCCGCGATTCCATCCTCTGGCTTCCGGGAAGAATAACAAACATCAGCAGGCAGGGCCTGCTGATAGAAACCTCCCTGCTCGGGCGGCTCGGCATGGCCCTTTACATCCGGTTCTCCCTGCCTTCCGGGACATGCGTTGTCGAGAGCCACATCCGGCACATTTCCATCAACAACCACAAGCTGTCAGCGGAAATAGGAGTGGAAACGGAGCAGTCCATCGACTGGATCGAAACATACGATTACGTCGTCAATCTGAAGGAGGAGGGGAAAAAGCCCGCGGTCAAAAAGCCCTCTGCAGAGGCGGACAGGCCCATCCAGAAAAAAATTCACGCCGACATGATCATCCGGATGGATGACAACAGGAAGGCGCCCGGCGATCCGCTTTTGAACCATTCCAGCGAGCCCAGGAGCGAAAAGGCGCTGGAAATCAAGTTTTATCGCAGCCTGGTGGGAAAGAAACTGGGAAACTACAAGGCGATGTCCTTTATCGGCGCCGGAGGCATGGGGGGCGTCTTTAAAGGATGGGATGTTGTCCTTGAGCGGAACGTGGCCCTCAAGGTCATCTCCTACAATCTCTCCTCCATCGCGTCCTACAGGGACATGTTTGTCAGGGAGGCGCGCCTCGTTTCCCGTTTTGCTCATCCCAACATCGCTCAGATCTACTACATCGACCAGGTCGAGGATGTCCTCTACTTCGCCATGGAGCTGATCAATGGAGGGACCCTGGCAGACATCATCAAGGATCGCAATAATCTCAACACCGCCAAAGGGCTGGAACACTTCATCACCATCTGCCGGACGCTTGATTTCGTCAGCCGGCAGAACATCGTCCACCGGGACATCAAACCCGCAAACATCATGATTGACGACCAGGGCATCTTGAAGGTCGTGGACTTCGGAGTCGCCATCGTCAATGACGGAACCGGCAAAAAAAAGAAGGCCGAGGGCCTGGTCGGCTCACCCCTTTTCGCGTCTCCCGACTCCATTATGGGACGGCCGCTGGACTGCCGAAGTGACATCTATTCCCTGGGCGCCACGTTTTACAATGTTTTTACAGGCGTGCCCCCCTTTGAAGGCGACTACGTCGAAGCGATCCTGTTCAAGCACCTCCACGAGGAGCTGGTTCCCCTGAAGAAGAAAAACCCCATACTGTCAAGTGATCTATCGGATATCATAGGAAAGATGATGGCCAAGAAACCGGAGGACCGGTATCAGGACTATCAATCCATCATCGACGATCTCAATGTCCTGATCCATTGAGCATGCTCCGCCCTTTGAATCCCCTGACCGGGGGCCCGCCGAATTGCACGGGCACCCGCTTTTCACCCCCTTTTTACGCCTTTTGCCGCAATCCGCATCCCATGGATGGATCATAAAAGAACCAGGATGGATCGGCACAAAAAAATTTATGGGGCCTCTGCTCACATCTGGGGTCATATTTTGCATAGAACAGCACCTGAAGGGAAGAACATCCGCAGGAAAATGCCGAACGCCTCGTCCCTCTCATGAAACATCATATTTTGACGCTTCTGTTGGAATTTCCATCACCGGAGACGCTCTCTTGACTACGGAGCGGGTGGGACAAGAACCAGGAGGAATTATGATCCGGCTTAAAAATTCGACCGCTGCAGATGTGGTTATCGTTGTTTTCCTTGTCATTCTGCTGGCCGGTGCCTGCATCCTGCGTTGGGCCCCCACAGAACGACTTGAATACAAGGCTTACGATGCCATTTCCGCCTTGAAGGATAAGGCCCCGGCATCCAATGTCGTCATCATCGGGATCGACAACAACAGCATTGCCGCCATCGGCAGCTGGCCCTGGCCCAGGGCACACCTCGCCCAGATGATCAGCACACTGAAGGCTTACGGAACCAGGGTCATCGGGGTCGCCATTCCCTTTTCCGAAAAGGACCAAGGCCAGGGACTTTCGGAGATTCGCAATCTTCTCCATGGGTTGGAATCAAAGGGCGTCCGCAACGGACAGCTTTACACAAGCCTGAAAGAAGCGGAGGAGCGGCTGGATCACGACACCATACTGGCGGCAGCAATCGCTGAGAGCAACCAGGTCGTTCTCCCCCTGTCCTTTGTCCTGGGGCGCTCCCTCACGGCGGTGGAAGCCCTGCCCGATTATTTGATGCGGAATTCGGTGAAGCTCAGCACGACGGCCCCGAGCCTGACTGCCAGGGAACTGATCTCGCCCCTCGCCGCATTCGCGGAACCAGCCCTGGCACTTGGGCACACCAACGTGGAGCCCGACAAGGACGGCGCCGTGCGCAGCGAACCTCTGCTCATCCATTATGAAAATCGCTATTACCCCTCCTTCGCCCTACAGCTGACCCTGAAGTTCCTCAAATACAACCTGGAACACATCCGCCTGGAGAACGGGATGGAAATCGGCAGCGCCCACATTCCCACCTTTGATAGGCATCAGATGCTGATCCATTACGGCGGGGATGTCCCTGTTTATTCCTTTGTGGATGTCATCAACCACAAAGTTCGGCCTGATGTCTTTAAAAACAGGATTACGATTCTTGTCCTCAACGCCACCGGTCTGGGATCTTTCCAGGCCACTCCCATCGGGCCCGACACCCCGTCCTGGCTCGGAACCGCCAGCACGGTGAACAACATTCTTTACCAGGAGCACATCACGCGGCCCTCATGGGCCATCTGGCTCGAGTTGGGAAGCATGGTCCTGTTCGGATGCCTGGTCATCCTGATCACCTCCAGGCTGAATCCCCTGTACAGCGCCGCCGCCATGCTGGCCATGCTGGCCCTCTGGACCGGGTCGGCCGTTTATCTCCTCGCCGGCCACGGCTGTTGGATAAAACCCGTCCATCCCGCATTGGTCCTGATCCTCGGATATCTCGTGACGGCCTCCCGGAAATATCTCCTGTCCGAGGGCCCCCGGGAAAGCATCGAGGCGGACAGCGTGGAAGCCAGCAAAATGCTCGGGCTTTCGTTTCAGGGCCAGGGAATGCTGGACATGGCCTTTGATACATTCCGGAAGTGTCCTGTTGAGGATAAATCCACAAAAGAGCTTCTGTACAATCTCGGGCTCGACTTCGAACGAAAGCGGCTCTTCTCAAAGGCTTCCGCCGTTTATAACCACATTGCTCAGGCAGGAAGCTTCAAGGACATCAATGACCGGATCCAGAGGATCAGGCTGGCGGGCGATACCATCAACCATCAGCCCGCCGGGAGCAGGAAGGATGATACGGTCATCCTGCAGGAAACCGAAATCAAGCCGACGATTGGACGCTACGAGATCAGCAGGGAGCTTGGACGCGGGGCCATGGGGACGGTTTACCTGGGCAAGGACCCGAAGATAAACAGGGAAGTGGCGATCAAGACGTTGCGCTATGAAGAGATTGAGGAAGAGAGGCTCCTGGAAACCAAGAAGCGGTTTTTCCTGGAGGCGGAAGCGGCGGGAAAGCTATCCCATCCCAACATTGTGACCATCTATGACGTGGGGGAGGATTCCGACCTCGCCTACATGGCCATGGAGCTGCTGGACGGAACGGACCTTGTCAGATACTGCAGCCGGGACAACCTCCTGCCGGTCCCCGAAGTCGTCCGGATCGTAGGCCTCGTGGCCGGCGCTCTGGACTACGCCCACCGAAACGGCGTTGTGCACAGGGACATCAAACCTTCAAACATCATGATCCTGAAGAATGGCGAGATCCGGGTCGCCGATTTCGGAATCGCCCGTGTCATGAGCTCTTCGAAAACCCAGACGGGCGCCGTCCTTGGAACGCCGAGCTACATGTCGCCGGAACAGATTTCGGGCCAGAAGATCGACGGACGTTCGGACCTTTTTTCTCTGGGGGTCGTTTTTTATGAACTGCTGACCGGGGAAAAGCCATTCCATGGAGACAGCATCGGCACCCTCATGTACAAAATCACTTCAACGGCTCCCAGGCCCCTCAGAGAGCGGGCACCCCACCTTCCGGAGCTCTTTGCGGACATCGTGGACAAAGCCATCGAGAAGGACCTGGAGAAGCGCTACCAGAATGGCGGCGAATTCGTCTCTGACCTCGCCGTCTATGCCAACATTTAGGAGATGATCTTGAAAGTGAATATTGCCGGCCAAACCGATAAAGGGCTCATCCGTCCGAACAACGAAGATGACTTTTTTCTGGACCCCAAGCGGGGGATTCTGGCTGTGGCGGATGGCATGGGGGGGCACGCATCCGGAGAAGTGGCCAGCAAAATGGCCGTGGACGTCCTGCGGAATTATTTCCAGCAGGCCGGTGAAGGCAAAGCCCCCTTGATTTCCTCCTGTTACAATGAAAACTATTCTGATGAGACCAATCAGCTTTGCTCCGCCATTCAGCTGGCCAACAAGGCCATTCATGAAGCGGCAAAGAGCAATCCCCAGCTGTATGGCATGGGAACGACCCTGGCGGCCATCATGATCCAGGGCAGAAAATTGAGCATTGCCCATGTGGGAGACAGTCGGATTTACCTGGTCAGGGCAGGAGAAATTGAACAGTTGACCGACGATCATACCTTGGTATATGAGCAGGTCAAGCACGACCTGATCTCAAAAGAAGAAGCGGAACAGTCCACGATTCGGCATGTTCTGACAAGGGCGCTGGGAATTGCACCCTTTGTGGATGTCGATCTGGATGAGATGACTCTGGCGGAGGGCGATGTGCTGATTCTCTGCAGCGACGGTTTGTCCGGGATGATTTCCGATCAAGAGATTCTGCTCACGGCGGCATCCCTTGACAACCCATCTGTAGCGTGCCAGCAGTTGATCACTATGGCCAACGACAAGGGCGGAAAGGACAATATCACCGTTGTTGCGGGTTACCTTGCCAAGAAGCGCCGGTTTGCGTCGGTTCTCAAATTTTTTAGATGGTTCAGGAGGTAAAGAATGGCAGAGGTTTTATTGAAATTCAAAGGAGCCGTTGTCAAGGAAATCCCCCTCGAGCAAGATGTCATAACCATCGGCAGAAAGCCGGACAATGATATTGTGATTGACAACCAGGCTGTCTCCGGGCATCATGCAAAGTTCACGAATGAAGGGGAATCTCTCTTTATTGAGGATACGAACAGCCTCAATGGGACATATGTCAACGGGCAGAAGGTTTTCAAAAGCGAAATTTTCAACGGCGACATGGTCCTGGTAGGAATTCACACCCTGGAAGTGATTTCCGACCGAAACAGGGACACGGATCCCCGGAACGCGACCCTGAGGGGAAGATCCATGGATGAAACCATGGTGATCGCCCCGCAGGATCAGAAGAATCTACTGGCCGCCACGGGCAAGAACAAGCCGGACGTCCTGGGGGGCTTCGTGATCGTGAATGGATCCGCGGATAGGAGGGATTATCTCCTGAAGGAGCGGGTGACGACCATTGGAAAGGAAGACGGTGCAGGTATCCATCTCAAGGGCTTTTTCGCCCCCAAAGTGGCCGCGCTGGTCAACCGGAGGAAAGAGGGCTACTTCATCAACCCCTCCGGGGGTAAATCCATGAAAATCAATGGGCAGGAAATGATCTCCCGTTACGACCTGAAGGACGGAGATCTTGTGGAAGTGGCAGGTCTGAAGATGCAGTTCTATGTCAAGGAAGAATAGGGATGGCCGTCCCCGGTTCCGCAGATGGCCGAAGAGCAGCGGCCGCAACGAACGTGTGAAAAAGGATTATCCGTGAGGTTTAAAAAAGCCCCTCTCATCCAGCTCCTGATTTTGATCGGATTAATCTTGACTTGGTCGATCACCACGGGGGCTCAGGATGCCGTCAGCCTGCCTGACACCGTTTCAGACCACCTTCTGCAGAGGATCGCAAACGCCAAGGGACGGTCTCTGCTGAATTTTGATTACAACGATGAAGACACCGCCCGGCTCATGACAACCCTCTACCTGGAGCGGAAGGGCCGGCCGGCCTGGGTCGGGGAAGAGGGATCGGCTGCGCCGGCGGAGAAGCTGCTCCACCTCCTGAAACGCTCCCATCGGGAAGGTCTGTACCCCCAGGATTACGGCATCGGGCGCATCGAATCTCTCATGGAAACGATTTCCCGGGACAAGGAGCAGGATCAGCCCCTGAACCCCGATCTCCTGGTCGATCTGGACCTGCTGCTGACGGAAGCCTTCTTTTCCTATGCCGCGCATTACTCCGGCGGAAGGATCAATCATCAAAAGCATTATCCCGGCTGGGTCTACAAACCGAGGCAGACGGACCTCATCAAAACGCTCACCAAGGCCCTGGAAAGCGGAAATCTGGAGGGAACCCTCAGGGAACTGGCACCCCGCTTTCATTATTACCAGAAGCTTCATGATATTCTGAATAGTTACATAGATATAGCGGAAAATGGCGGATGGCCGACCATCCCGGCGGGCCGCATCCTGAAAAAAGGAATGCGCGACAAGCGGGTCCCCTTGCTGAAAACCCGGCTGATGACGGTTTCGGAGAAACCCGATTCCCTGAAGGAAACGCCCGGGGATCTGTTTGACCGGTCGCTGGAAGCCGCCGTTGTCCAGTTTCAGAAGCAATACGGCCTGAAGCAGGACGGTACCGTCGGCCCATCCACGCTGCGGGAGCTGAACATTCCCCTGGAAGTCCGCATCTGCCAGGTCGCCGTCAACCTGGACCGGCTGCGCTGGCTGCCCTCGGAGCTGGGAGACCGCCATCTTCTGATCAACATACCGGCCTTCAATCTCGAAGTGGTGGAAGGCGGCAGCGTGGTCATGAACATCCGGGCCATCGTCGGCAAAACCGACAAGCGAACCAACCTGTTGAGCAGCCGGATTACTTCGATCGAACTGAACCCCTACTGGCGGGTCCCCAGGAGCATCGCGGTAGAGGAGTATCTTCCCAAGCTCAAGAAGAATCCGGGATATCTGTCGGGAAAGAACATGAAGGTTTTTACGGGCGGATATTATCAAAACCAGCCCATTTCCCCGGAAACCGTCAAGTGGTCGAGATACTCCAAGGACCATTTCCCCTACTTCCTGAGGCAGGAACCGGGAGCGGGCAATCCGCTCGGCCGTGTCAAGTTCGTCTTTTCCAATGAAGCGGATATTTACATCCATGACACGTCCACACGGAACCTTTTTTCGCGGAACCGGCGCAGCTTCAGCCACGGCTGCATCCGCATCGAAAAGCCCGTGGATCTCGCCTCCTACCTGCTGAAAGATTCACCCAATAACCCGTGGTCGGTTCGGAACATTCGGGCCGAGATCGGGAAAGGAAAGAACAAGACCCTGATGCTGCCCAAGGCTGTTCCCGTCCACATCGTTTATAAAACGGTCTGGATCGACCGTGAGGGAAACCTGAACTTCCGACCGGATCTGTACAACATCGACAACATTCCAGGAAACCTCAAGCTGATCAGGGCTTCACTCGAACGGTTCCAGAATCAGAACCAGCAATTCCGACCGGACGCCGAGGCATCGAGCTCCATCTTGTAATACAGCGTTCAAGCTGCCTTTCGCCTTTCAGGCACCGTGACCCTTCGGCCAACGGTGCCGCCTTCCTCTTCAAATCCCCATCGCACCACTCGAGGTGACTCTCGTCTTTCTCCACCCGAGGCGGTGTTTCACCGGGAATGTGATCCTGGGGGCTTCCCCGAGGAACAGTGAAAAATCCCTGTCATCTCCCTGCCTTGACAACGGAACTTTGGTGACTATATTAGTGTCGGAACGTAAATATCTGAACGATATCAGGACATTGTTGAAAAAAAACACTCTGCGTTTCAAAATTGTCGCCCGGTTTGATCAGACCGGGAAAAAAGAATTCCCGCGAATCGGAAAGATTTTGTGCGCATGATTGTTGGGGATGTCCGGACAGAATGTGATGTTTATAAAATAAAACAAGGAGGAAGACGAAATGTTTGGACCGGGACTTTGGAGAATGGGACGGATGTTGGACATGTTTCCCGAAATGACGCGCTTTCAAAAGGACATGAACAGATTTTTCTCCGGGTTGACCCAGGAGTACGACCAGCAGCATCCGCCGATCAATGTGTGGATCAGCGAGGAAGACGTTCTGGTCAGGGCGGAACTTCCCGGAATGGATCCCGGCGCGATTGAGATAACCACCAAGGGTGATCTCCTCTATATCAGGGGCTCCAGGGAACCGGAGCCCCTGGAGGAAGGCTGCCGCTATCATCGCCAGGAAAGGGGGTTTGGCCGCTTCAGCCGCGGACTACAGCTTCCTTTCAATGTGGATCAGCAAAAGGTTGAAGCAAACTATGAAAAGGGGATCCTGCAGATTCATCTGCCCCGTGCGGAAGAAGACAAACCCCGCAAAATAGCCATCAAATCTGAATAGCCAAGGAGGGACGATATCTCATGGATCAGGAATATAAAAACTATGAAAAGCAGCCGGCAACAGAACCCGTTGAATCGGAGCGGACACGGAACATGCGGATTTTCGTACCCAAGGTGGATATTTACGAAACTCCGGAAACCATGGTGCTGATTGCGGACGTACCCGGTGTTGATGAAAATTCGGTGGAAGTCATCCTGGACAAGAACGTTCTAAAAATTCACGGAACGGTTGGTCCGCAGGAGAGCCGGGAGCGACGCCTCTACTATGCGGAATATGAAGTCGGTGATTATCAGCGGACCTTCACCCTTTCCGAAGACGTGGACAGGAAAAAGATTGAAGCTTCCGTGAAAAATGGCGTGCTGCGAGTCGTCCTGTACAAAGCGGCCCCTGTCGCAGCAAAAAAAATCGCCATCAAGGCAGGATAAAAAACGTTAAATAAAGGAGGAACGAACCATGGCAATCAGAAGTCTTTTACCCTCTCTCCGCAGGAAAACGGAAACGCCTGCAAAGCGTGAGGAGGATGAGCATCCTTTCTACTCGCTGCAGCGGGAAATGAATCGGCTTTTCGATGATTTCTTCCGTGGGTTCGATCTTGAGCCTTTCGGCGCGCTGGAAGATCGTTATGCCGGTTTCACCCCCTCCATCGACGTAAGGGAAAGTGATGAAGAGTTGACCATCACAGCCGAAATTCCCGGCATTGACGAGAAAGATGTGGAGGTCCTGGTTTCCGACGATGCCGTAACGCTCAAAGGCGAAAAGAAGGAGGAGCAGGAAGACAAGGGGAAGGACTACTACCGCCTGGAAAGGACATACGGTTCTTTCCACCGGGTGATCCCTCTTCCCAAGGGAATCAATCTTGAAAAGGTGGAGGCCGCCTTCAAAAGCGGTGTCCTCACCGTCAAGCTTCCCAAGACGGAGGAGGCCCAGACCAAGGGCAAGAAAATTCCGATCTCCACGGAATAACCGCATCACCGGGCGGTGCATGCCTTCGGGATGGCTCCTTGAACCATCCCGCCCACCTGGCCTGACCGGCCAGTCCGCAGCAGCAGGATTTCCGGTTCTGCCCCCGTTCCGCACGGGGCAGAACCGGCAGCCCAAAATGCCCTCACAAAAAATTCCCCTCTTTTTGTTGACAAGAGGCATTCCGTGATTATCTTAATGCCTGCTTACGCCGCATGGAAATTCTGCAGTACTCAGCAAAAACAGGCATGCCGGGCATGCAAATCCTATTAGGTATTATATTCTTGTTTGTTTAAGGAGGAAGGGAAATGAAGATCGTACCATTACATGATCGCGTCCTGGTGCTGCGAATAGAAAACCAGGAAAAGACAGCCGGAGGCATCATCATCCCCGACACGGCAAAGGAAAAACCCCAGGAGGGGAAGGTTATTGCCGCCGGTCCGGGAAGGCGGGACGATGAGGGCAAGCGCATCCCCCTGAACGTGAAGGAAGGGGACCGGATCCTCTTCAGCCGCTATGCCGGCACGGAAATCAAGATCGACGGCGTCGAACACATGATCATGCGGGAAGATGATATTCTCGGCGTACTCGAATAGGTAAGGGAGGGGAACGAAATGGCTGCAAAAGAAATCAAATACGACACGGCTGCCCGTGAAAAGATCATGAAGGGCGTGGATGCCCTGGCCAATGCCGTCAAGGTCACCCTGGGCCCCCGGGGGCGGAACGTGGTGATCGAAAAATCCTGGGGAGCGCCGACCATCACCAAGGACGGGGTCACGGTCGCCAAGGAAATCGAGCTGGAAGACAAATTTGAAAACATGGGCGCCCAGATGGTCAAGGAAGTGGCATCGAAGACGTCGGACATGGCCGGTGACGGAACCACGACGGCCACGATCCTCGCCCAGGCGATTTACCGTGAAGGCTCCAAGATGGCCGCCGCCGGCATGAATCCCATGTCGCTCAAGCGGGGAATCGACAAGAGCGTGGAGCGTTTGATCGGCGAATTGAAGAAGATCTCCAAGGACATCCGAGATAAAAAGGAGATCACCCAGGTCGGAACGATTTCCGCCAACAGCGACATCACCATCGGCGAAATCATCTCCGAAGCCATGGAAAAGGTCGGCAAGGAAGGGGTCATTACCGTCGAAGAGGCGAAAAGCATGGAAACCTCCCTGGAAACCGTGGAAGGGATGCAGTTCGACCGCGGTTATGTCTCCCCCTATTTCGTCACGGATCCGGAAAAGATGGAAGTCCTCTTCGAGGATCCCTACATCCTGCTCTACGAGAAGAAAATCAGCGTCATGCAGGACCTGGTGCCCATCCTGGAACAGATCGCCCGCTCCGGAAGGCCCCTGCTCATTGTGGCCGAAGACCTGGAAGGAGAAGCCCTGGCGACGCTCGTGGTGAACAAAATCCGGGGAACCCTCAAGTGCGCGGCCGTCAAGGCGCCGGGCTTCGGCGACCGCCGAAAGGCCATGCTGGAGGACATCGCCGTTCTCACCGGCGGGCAGGTTGTCTCCGAAGAAATGGGCATCAAGCTGGAAACCATTACGCTTAACGATCTGGGAACCTGCAAGCGGCTGCACATCGACAAGGACAACACCACCATCGTGGACGGCGCCGGCAGCCACGCCGCCATTGAGGGCCGGGTCAAGCAGATCCGGACCCAGATCGAGGAAACCACCTCCGATTACGACCGGGAAAAGCTCCAGGAGCGCTTGGCCAAGCTGGTGGGCGGCGTCGCCGTGATCAAGGTCGGTGCGGCCACGGAAATCGAAATGAAGGAGAAAAAGGCCCGCGTGGAGGACGCCCTTCATGCCACGAGGGCGGCGGTGGAAGAGGGAATCGTCCCCGGCGGCGGTGTCGCCCTGCTGCGCAGCCTGCCGGCCCTGGAAGGCATCGAGTTTGCCGATGAAGACGAAAGGCACGGCCTGACCATCGTCAAACGGGCCCTTGAGGAGCCGATGCGCCAGATCGCGGCGAATGCCGGCTATGAAGGATCCATCGTCGTGGAGAAGGTCAAGGGCCTGTCAGGCAACTTCGGGTTCAACGCCGATGCCGGTGAATACACGGACATGATGGAAGCGGGGATTATCGATCCCACCAAGGTGGTCCGTTTTGCCCTTCAGAACGCGGCCTCCGTGGCTTCTCTGCTCCTCACGACGGAGGCGATGATTGCGGAAGCCCCGCAGAAAAAGGGCTCCGGGATGCCCGGCGGCATGATGCCCCCCGACATGGGAGACATGGATTACTAACACAGAGGATCTCTTTACCCCTTTTTACAGAACCTCCCTGCCGCCATGGCGGGGAGGTTTTTTTTGGGGGAGACACCTGGGAATTTCCATGAAGTCGTTGCGTCTCAAAAAAAAACGCGATATCCTTCAGGTCCATCTGGAGAGAAGGCTGATCCGCAGTCGGGGGGAGTTCAGCCCGTGCGTGATGATGACGAGATTCTTCAGGTCGGCAGGGGCATGCCGACCCTCAACAGTACCGGCCGCGGGGATCTTGTCGTCCGGATTCGCGTCATCATCCCCCGGAAAAGGTGATCCGCTCCTCCAATCCAGGACCCGATGAACGCAAAAAATCCGCCGCCATCGGGTCGTTACGCTGAGAGAATTTCCCCCATGGCCCAGGAAGACCTCACCCGGCTGAAAATTGACAAGTCCGACCGGGCGGCGCAAAAAAAACGAAGGATTTCTCCCCTGTACTGGGTCGCCGCGGCCCTGCTGCTGACGATCCTTGTCCTGCTCTACGTCACGGGGCGCCTTGTTCCCGCCGTTTCCGTGGATGCCGCCGGCGTTTCCCGGATCTATCCATCCCAGACCTTTTCCCTTCTGAACGCCAGCGGTTACGTCGTCGCCCAGCGGAAGGCCGCCGTGGCCGCCAAGATTACGGGGCGCCTCATCGCCCTATCGGTGGAGGAGGGAAGCCGGGTCCGGGCCGGCGAGATCATCGCCCGGCTGGAGGCTGATGATACCCGGGCAGCACGCGATCAGGCCGCCGCCAACCTGGGCACCGTCCGCGCCCGGACAGCTTCGACCCGTGCGGAATTGAACGACGCGACGAAGAATTACCAGAGAAAGACGGAGCTTCTGCGGCGGGATGTCATTTCCCGGGCGGAATTCGATTCGGCCGAGGCCCGTTACCTGAGCGCCAGGGCCTCCGTGGCCGCTGCGGAGGCGACGCAGACGGCGGGGGAAGCCGCCCTGAGGGCCGCCTCGGTTTCCCTGGATTACAGCCTCATCCGCGCCCCCTTTGACGCCGTCGTTCTGACGAAGAATGCCGACATCGGCGACATCGTCACGCCCCTGGGCGCGGCGGCCAACGCCAAGGCGGCCGTCGTGACCATCGCGGACCTGAACTCCCTGCAGGTGGAGGCGGATGTCGCCGAATCCAATCTTTCCCTCGTCAAGACCGGCCAGCCCTGTGAAATTCAGCTCGATGCCCTGCCCGATACCCGGTTCCGCGGGACCGTCCACATGATCGTTCCCACCGCCGACCGCACCAAGGCGACCATTCTGGTCAAGGTCCGCTTTCTCGATCCCGATCCCCGGATCCTGCCGGAAATGAGCGCCAAGGTCGCCTTCCTCTCCCGTCCGCCCCGTCCGGACGAAGAGCGCCTGCGCACGGCGGTGAGCGCCTCCGCCCTGGCCAGGCGGAACGGACGTCTCCTGGCCTTCAGAATTGAAGGCGATCGCGTCCGGGAAGTCCCGGTGAAATCGGGCGAATCCTTCGGCGACCTTGTCGAGGTCCTTGACGGCCTGAAGCCCGGCGACCGCGTCGTCCTCAACCCCGCAGCCCGCCTGCGGGACGGTTCGCGCATTCAGATCCGGGAGAAGTGAGGCCGGCCATGGGGAACGAAGAGCGCCCTTCGGCCCTGCCCATGGTTTCCATCCAGGGCGTGAGCAAATCCTACCGGCGGGGAAGCCGCCCCGTCCCCGTGCTGGAGGACATCTCCTTCGACATCGCCGAAGGGGAATTTCTGGCCCTCATGGGCCCCTCGGGCTCGGGGAAGAGCACCCTGCTGAATCTCATCGCCGGCATCGACACCGTGGACAGCGGGACGATCCTCGTGGGCGGCCTGGACATATCGGCCCTGGAGGAGGCGGAGCTGGCCCGCTGGCGGGCCAGCCATGTGGGCTTCATCTTTCAGTTCTACAACCTGATCCCCGTGCTGACCGCCTATGAGAACATCGAGCTCCCCCTCTACCTGACGTCCCTGTCCCGCAAGGAGCGCCAGGAGCACGTGGAAATGGCCCTGCGGGTGGTGAACCTTTCCGACCGCAGCGATCACTACCCCCGCCAGCTTTCGGGGGGGGAGCAGCAGCGGGTCGCCATCGCCCGGGCCGTCATCACCGATCCGGTTGTTCTCGTTGCCGACGAACCCACCGGGGATCTGGACCGCCATTCCGCGGAGGAGATCCTCAACCTCATGGAGCGCCTCAACGAGGAGTCCGGCAAGACCATCATCATGGTGACCCACGACCCCCGGGCGGCGGAAAGAGCCGGGATCATCCGGCATCTGGAGAAGGGGACCCTGACCAATGATGCTCTTCCGTCTCCTCTTTAGAAACGCCTTCCGCAACCGGCTCCGCAGCGGGCTCACCATCCTCGGGGTCGCCCTCGCGATCCTGGCCTTCGGTCTGCTGCGCACCCTCATCGGCGCCTGGTACGCCGGCGTCGAGGCCTCTTCAGCCACCCGGCTCGTGACGCGCAACGCCATCTCCCTCATCTTCCCCCTGCCGTTCTCCTACAAGGAAAAAATCCGCCAGGTCAGCGGCGTCCAGACGGTCTCCTGGGGCAACTGGTTCGGCGGGATCTACATCGACGAGAAGAACTTCTTCGCCAATTTTGCCGTCGATCCTGAAACGTATCTGAGCCTTTATCCCGAGTACACCCTCTCTCCGGAAGAAAAAGCCGCATTTTTCCGTGACCGCAAGGGATTTGTCGCCGGGCGCAAGCTGGCGGAAAAATACCGCTGGCAGCAGGGAGACACGGTGACGCTCAAGGGAACGATCTTTCCGGGGAACTGGGATTTCGTGCTGAAGGGGATCTATCGGGGACGGGATGAAAGCGTGGACGAGACGCAGTTCATCTTCCAGTGGGACTACCTCAACGAGACCCTGAAAAAAACGGCCCCCGGCCGGGCGGACCAGGTGGGATTCTACATGGTGGGGGTGAACCGCCCCGAAGTGGCCGGAGAAGTGGCCGCCGCCATCGACCGGATGTTCAGGAACTCCATGGCGGAAACCCTGACGGAGACGGAAAAGGCCTTCCAGCTCGGGTTCATCGCCATGACCGGGGCCATCGTGGTTGCCATTCAGATCGTTTCCTTCGTCGTCATCATCATCATCCTGGCCGTCGTCGCCAACACCATGGCCATGACCACCCGGGAGCGCTTCGGGGAATATGCCGTGCTGAAAACCCTGGGGTTCCGCGCCAGGCACCTTGCCGCCCTCATCCTGGGAGAATCCATGGTCATCACCCTTTCGGGCTGCGCCCTGGGGATCGCCCTGACCTATCCCGCCGCCGCGCTGATCAAGACAAAACTGGGGACCTATTTCCCCATCTTCAACATTTCGGCGAATACGCTCTACCTGGACCTGGCCGCCGCCCTCCTGGTGGGCGTCGTGGCCGCCCTGATCCCTCTCCAGCGGGCCATCGGAATCCGCATCGCCGAAGGGCTGAGGAGGATCGCCTGATGGCTCTCCCCCTGGGCTACACCCTGCGGAATCTCTGGACACGGCGGCTGACCACCGCCTTGACGATCTCCGGCATGGCCCTTGTGGTCTTTGTCTTCGCCGCCATTTTGATGCTCGCCGAGGGGCTGCAGACGACGCTGGTGGAAACGGGGGTTTTCGACAATGTCGTGGCCATCCGGAAAGGCTCCGTCTCGGAGGTCCAGAGCGGCGTGCCCCGCGACCAGGCGGCCATTCTCGAAACGGAACGGGAAATCGCCCTCGGCCCCGACGGCCGGCCCCTTTTCGCCAAAGAGCTCGTCGTCCTGGTGACGCTGCCCAAACGGGTCAGCGGCGATCCGGGCAACGTCGTCATCCGGGGCATCAGCCCTTCATCCCTGGCCCTTCGCCCCCAGGTGAAGCTCGCGGCCGGCCGCCTGCCCCGGCCGGGTTCCCTGGAGATGATGGCCGGCTCCGGCATCGCCAAGCGCTTCCAGGGGGGCGGCCTCAACGAAAGCCTGTGCTGCGGCATGCGGAACTGGCGGATCGTGGGGATCTTCGATGCGGGAAACCGGGGGTACAGCTCGGAAATCTGGGGGGACGCGGACCAGCTCATGGCGGCCTTCCGCCGCCCCGCCTATTCCTCCACTCTCTTCCGCTTGCGCAACTCCGGGACCTTCGAGTCCATCAAGGAGCGCCTGGAAGGGGATCCCCGCCTCACCGTCGAAGTCAAGAGAGAAACGAAGTACTATGCCGATCAGTCGGAAATGATGGCCAAGTTCCTGCGGATCGTCGGCCTCACCCTGACCCTGGTCTTTTCCCTGGGGGCCATGATCGGCGCCATGATCACCATGTACGCCGCCGTGGCCAACCGGACCGGCGAGATCGGCACCCTGCGGGCCCTGGGATTTCAGCGGCGCAGCATCCTGCTGGCCTTCCTGATGGAGTCCCTCCTCCTGGGCCTCCTCGGCGGGCTCATGGGCCTCTTCCTCGCTTCCTTTCTCCAGCTGATCACCGTGTCCACGATGAATTTCCAGACGTTCTCCGAACTGGCTTTCAGCTTTTCCCTGACGCCGCAGATCGTGACGGCCTCCCTGCTCTTCGCCCTGGCCATGGGGTTTGTCGGCGGCGTCCTGCCGGCCCTCCGGGCCGCCCGCATGCAGATCGTGGACGCCCTGCGGACGGGGTAATTAATGTGGGGACACTTCCCGTATTTATGCTTGACAACTGGTGCGGATCAATGTAGAAATTTTTCATGCCGAGAATCGCCCGTATCATAGCGCCCCATTATCCTCATCATATCACTCAGCGGGGCAATAACCGCGTCGATGTCTTTTTGGATGATGAAGACAAAGCCAAGTACTTATCACTGCTGAAAGACTACAGCAAAAGATTGGCCGTTGACGTCTGGGCCTATTGCCTGATGACCAATCATGTCCATATCCTGGCCGTTCCAGCCGGTGATGAGTCATTGTCCCGCTGCATCGGCAGGACAAATCTTCTGTACACACAGCACTTCAACAGGAAATACAATCGCAGCGGTCGATTGTGGCAGAACCGCTTCTTTTCGACGATTGTTGATAAGGAATCCTATTTATGGGCGGTGGCAAGATACATTGAGCAAAATCCAGTGAAATCGGCGCTGGTGACGCGTCCGGAGGACTATCTCTGGTCGAGTTGCCGAGCCAATATCAGGGGACAAGAAGACGGATGGGTTACAGGTAAAGGGTGGCTTGATGAAAAAGATCGGGAAGCCTACCGGACATTCCTGATGCAAACAGATACGCTGATGGATCAAAAGATCAGGGGAAATACTTCAACAGGGCGTCCCTTGGGAAGCGAAGCTTTCCTTTCGGAATTGGAAAATAAACTTTGCCGAAAGATATTGCCGGGCAAGGCGGGTCGCCCCAAAAAACAGAAAGAAATTTAATATGGGAAGCGTCCCCCCTTTTTCCCCTTTTTCCCTGATAAACCGCCCGAAGGGGCGTGAAGCGCTAACAAGCAACTTGACAATGCTTATCAATATGATATTGTGAATATGTGAATTTCACAAAAACGTTTTTTTGTTCACTGGAACAATAGGAATCTCATCAAAGAGGTTA
>Ga0265295_1002150_pt1 | contig 32275 bp, 20 predicted proteins | sample Munlansysbiofilm_FD_192503 | JGI IMG/M metagenome (GOLD analysis project Ga0265295, IMG submission 192503) | Leachate microbial communities from a municipal landfill in Southern Ontario, Canada - Methane capture system biofilm | ecosystem: Engineered > Solid waste > Landfill > Unclassified ... | reverse complement strand
GATCGATGCCAGTACCATTATCTGCCACTGTAACCTTGAGATATTGGCATTGTTCAAGCTCAGGAAAGGCTTGCATATCGCGGGAGTTAAAGCTCACCAGATCTACAGCAAGCATAAGTTCAGCACCATCTTTCTGAAGAGCATGCATAGCATTAGTGCCCAAGTTGATAATAATTTGGTGTATTTGTCCGGGCACAGCGATAACCGTGCTGCGCTCGGCACTATAGTTTTCTTTAATCTTGATGGAGCGTGGAAGGTAGCTGCGCAGAAAGCGAACTGACTCTTTAACGTGTTCCACCAGTTCAATCACTTCAGTTTTTGATTCTTCCTGGCGTGAGAAGGATATCAGATGCGATATCATCTCTTTGGCTCGGGTGGCGCTTTTTAGCACTTCAACTAAATTGAGAGCAGCGTCACTCTCCGGCGGCAATTCGTCTCCGGCGAGTTCTGAATACCCAATGATCGCAGAAAGGATATTATTAAAATCGTGTGCTATTCCACCGGTTAAGCGCCCAATAGCTTCCAATCTTTGGGTGCGTTTTTGTTGATCTTCCCTTAGTATTTCGTATGTCACGTCTTTGCAACTGGCAATAATACTAGAAAGCTTGCCATCGTTATCGATAACGGGTTTTACCACCATATCCAAGGTTATCTTCTGGGCATCTTTGCGAATCATATCCACTTTTCCCCGCCATGGTTGCGAAGAGCGCACTCTGAGCCAAGATTGCTGCATTTCTTTACGGCTACACACATCAAATGGAAGGTATTCGAAAGGCTGATCTAATAGCTCTATGCGCCTGTAGGACGTAATTCTTTCGAAAATAGTGTTTACATATTGGATTGTACCTTGCGGATTGAAAATAATAATCCCCTCTCCAGCTTGTTCTATTGCTTGGAAGAGCACATTGATATTCTCATCGGCTTGTTTTTTATTGAGTGCATAAGCAATTTGCTCGGATATAGATTCCAGAAGCAGCTTATCTTCTTCATTATACAAATCGCTACGTTTATAAGATTGCACCACAATAGCTCCGATCACATTCCCGGAAAGCATGAGTGGTATGCCCAAAAAGTTCCGGCAGATAACCCCCATAAAACCACGATCTTGGGTTCTGGTTTGAATATCCTCAAAAGAGAGCAATAGTGTGCGTTCTTCGGAAATGATCTGAGCAGTTAACGAAGTGTTATCATCCGCTTCTATTGGGCTGGCATCCTCATTCATTTCATCTACCAGATAGGGGAAGGTGATGATATTGCTACGCTTATCGTACATGGCAATATAGATATTGGTAACATCCAATACTTTTGCCAAAGATTGGTGGATTGTATGAAATAGGTCTTCTATGCTGCATTCAGTATTTACGGCATGTGAGATTTTATGCAACAAGCCGGTAACAATCTCTGATCTGCGCACAGGGCTAAGATCGGTAATAAGAGCAGCGTAGATATCCTCTTTTTCGCTTTTTATAGGAACAAAAGTAAGGCGGTGTGAATGAAGTTTGTGTTTTTCATCAAAGAAATCATACTCAATTAAGTCTTGCTTGTCGGGTATGCTTTTAAAGAAGTTGAATAAGAGCTGTTCTTGTTTGGCATTTTCAAAGCACAAACTCACTCTTTGGCTAAAAGCCTTAAAAAGATCTTCAAGCTTGTTGCCCACAACCTTTTCTGCCGACACTCCACATAAAGTTTCCATAGATTGATTTACCAGCAGGATTTTGCCCTGTGCATCCAGCAGCAGCATCCCCTCAGAAGCCTGCTCGAATATGCATCTAAACAGTGCTTCTCGCTCTTCCAGTTCCTTGCGGACTCGGTCTAAGCTGGTTGTATCTTGCATGGCAACGATGACACTTGTCATATCATCTTCTTGATCGCCGGGAATGCTCCACGAAATTCGGAAATGTAGAGCATTTCCTTTAAGATCGTAGTTAATGCCTTGCCCTTCAAATCTTTTTCTCCCCTCCGAGATTGCCACCATCGATTCTATAATGCTTTCTGCCGCTTCACCGCTAAAGATTGTATGAATATTCTGTATCAGTTCGGCTTTATCCTTTGCCCCAAATATCTTAAGAGTAGTGTTATTTACATCTACAATCTTGAGCAGTTGTGAGCATTTCAAAAACTCTTCGGGATACGTATGCAAATACGCACGAATATCTTGCACTCCAGCTTTTTTTAACTCCATCAAAGCAGTATACACTTCAGAGAAATCTTCTACCCAAAGCGAAACTGGAGATTGGTCATACAGCATCCTATAAAAGCTGTTTTTCAATTCCTTCATGCTAAACAGATTTCCTTAACTATTTTGCTGATTGGTTTACGTTTAGTCCTTGCCAACGAGTCTTTGAGTTTCTAATGCTATCATCAGTTCTTCATTGGTGGGAATTTTAAGTACAATAACTTTTGAAGAGGGTGTGCTCAACACTTGAATATCATCTGTAAAACGAGCGTTTTCCTGTAGATCTAAATTGATGCCAAGAGCCTCCATATTGCTGCAAACTTGTTCTCTGAGAATGGGCATTCTTTCGCCTACTCCACCGGTAAAGATGATTACATCCACTCCGTTGAGAGCCGCAATATAGCTGCCAATATATTTCTTAATTCGATAGCAATACACGTCGTGTGCCTGAATTGCTTTGGGATTTTTGCGCATGAGAATTTCTTCCTCAATTTCGCGCATATCGTTTGAGATATGCGAAAGCCCTAGCATTCCGCTCTTTTTATTCAGAATGGCATTTACTTCATCCACGCTTAAACCGAGTGTCTGTTGCATATGAATAGGTATGGCGGGGTCAATATCGCCGCAGCGCGTACCCATCATCAAGCCCTCCAAAGGTGTAAGCCCCATGGAGGTATCGATAGATTTTCCTTCTTTAATGGCAGTGATGGAAGCGCCATTGCCCAGATGGCAGGATATAATCTTGAGGCTTTCCAAATCCCGATTCAAATACTCTGCCGCTTTGATACTTACATATTTATGGCTGGTTCCGTGAAATCCATATCGGCGAATCTTGTGAACATGGTAAAAATCCAAAGGCAAAGGATAAAGATATGCTTCTGCCGGCATTGTTTGATGAAAGGCAGTATCGAATACACCACATTGTGGGCAATTTGGCATGGCAATCTTTACCGCTTCTATTCCTTTCAAGTTTGCCGGATTGTGGAGCGGTGCCAACGAGATACATTCTTGCATCACATCAACAACATGATCAGTAACAACTACCGCATCCGAATAGTATTCTCCGGCATGAACCAATCGATGACCCACCGCCTCTATTTCATTAAGATTTTCTAATACACCATAACTTGCATCCACCAATGCTTCCAAAATCAGCTGTAAACCTTGTTCATGGTTCTCGATTACCATTTCTCTTTTTTTCTTGGTGAAATTGGGGCTTTTATATGTAAAAAGAGCTATATTCTCACCGATTCTTTCTGCTATGCCCTCCGCCATTACATCTTGGGTTTCCATATTTATCAGTTGGTATTTGATAGACGAACTTCCGCAATTCAAAACTAATATTTTCATTCAATTCCTCATTATGTGTGCTTCGATGCACACAATATCAAATGCAGATATGTGTCAAACAAAAAGGAAGAAACTGAGCATTATTTAACGTATTATACTTATATAAAGATACTTCTACAAACCTCATCTTAAACCACCTTTAAACTTTTTCTGCTCTTGATCGCCAACTATAAAAGCACAAATTGGATGATAAATCGCTTGCTTACAATAACCCAAAACAGCACATTTGATAATCATATAACTTATTCTTCTGACGTGATCGATGAATACTATTTGCTCAGGATAGTTCTGACTAGCAGATGATTTCTACCATCTACTACTTGATTTTTGATTTTCTACAAATATAATTTCTGCAATATGCTGTCAAGCCAATATATCGTATAATTTATTATGCTTGTGGAAATATATAGACTATTTTCTACTCATTGGGCTTTAAACTTTTTACATACTGCTTTGGCAGACTCTCTTCTCGCATTGTATAAAGCTATTCTTGGGCAAGGTTACGGCTAAGATAATGCTTAAACTGCGGGAGTATCTCAACTTGAAGCATAGTTAATACTTGCTTTAAGTATCAGGGGTAGATTAGGAGTATTTACTTACCAATGCAGAAATTATCGAATATTCTGCCCAAAAGCGCATCGGTTGGTACCACGCCAAGGATATCTTCCAAAGCCGATGCAGCCCGGATTAGATCGGATGCGATAAACTCGAAGCCGAGTTCTGCCTTGAGGGCATTAAGGGCATTCTCCAGTGCTTCCTTGCAGCGCTCAAGTGCGGAAATATGTCGAGCATTGGTAACCAAAGGGCGATTGATAATGTTTTCTGGAAGTTTAAGCCTCATCAATAATGCCTGCGATATCTGCTTTAGCCCACCTTCTTCTATCACCGAAACCGGTATATGCTTATCTGAGATATATCTGTGCGGCAGATTATCTGCCTTGCTCGCCACAAAAATGATTTTGTCAAGAAAGCTTTCTAATTCAGAAGGAAGTTTGGGGCTATCTGTTTCATATAAGAAAAGGATGAGATCACAAGTCTGCATCAAGCTGTATGATCTCGCGATACCTTCACATTCGATAGAATCTGTAGAGCTGCGCAAGCCGGCTGTATCGTATAGCACAATAGGAAAACCAGCAAGAGAAAAAGATTCTTCCAAGTAGTCCCGCGTAGTGCCCGGATGAGGAGTCACAATGGCGCGATTCTGTTTTAAAAAAGCATTGAAAAGAGAGGATTTACCGGCATTCGGAGCTCCTGCCAGGCATACTTTTACACCTTCTCGCAATTTACGTGCATTGCGTCCTTCTTCCAGAAGCATATTGGTTTGGGATAGGATTTTTTCGATGCGTTGAGCCAGATCATCCAAATCGATTTGCGGCAAATCCTGATCGGCAAAATCAATTGCCAGTTCACAGCGTAGACGGGCATCGGATATTTCTGCAAGCAAGCCCTCTAAATGCCTGCCGAGATATCCTTTCACCTGCATCAAAGCGGCTTCTTTTGCTTTGATGGTTCCGGCAGAGATGAGATCGTTTACAGCTTCGGCGCGGCTGAGATCCATCTTCCCATTAAGATATGCGCGCAAAGTAAATTCACCCGGATTTGCCAAGCGCATCTTGCTAAGGAGAGTACTTAAAATATGCTCGGCAATAAGAGGATTGCCATGACAGCTTATCTCCACAAGATCATCTCCGGTATAGCTATATGGAGAACGAAAAACCGAGATTAATACTTCATCAATAGGTTTTTGGGAACCATTCAGAAAAGTACCAAATGTTATTGTATGCGATGGTGCACTTAACAACTTATCCGCTTGGCTAAAAAAACTGCTTACAATCTGAATAGTATCTTTCCCCGAAGCTCTGATTACGGAAATGGCGGCAGTTCCGGGTGCAGTACTAAGCGCACAAATTGCATCGTTCACAGGTGTTTTCTTACCTCATCCGCCAAAGCTTCAGGGTAAAAACCTATCGCTTTTTTCAATGCTGAAGTAGCTCCGTGAGGGATGAATCTATCGGGATAGCCAAAGTTGATTATATGAGCGTTGCTTTCTGCTAAAAGCTGACTGATATTAGCGCCGATACCTCCAATAATGGCATTATTCTCGAACGTAAAGATGTAGCCGCAGGCTTTACCGAGTGCTTTTAATGTGGTTTTATCCAATGGTTTAACACTGCGTAGATTTACTATCACGGGAACAAGATTATGCTCTGCTAACAATGCTGCCGTTTCTAAAGCCGTAAAAAGAGCATCTCCCGCAGCAATAAAAGCAATAAGAGGTTCCGACGGTTTTTGTTCCAGATTGATAATTTCCGCTTTACCAAGAGTGAATTCTGGAAGCGCAATATCTCGGCAAATAGCCGTTCCGCGCGGATAGCGAATAGCTACTGGTCCATCCTCGTACGTGGCTGCCCAAACAAGCATTGCCTTCAACTCTTCGGCACAAGATGGAGCTAAAATGCTAAGATTGGGAACCCCGCTAAGAAAGGAAATGTCGAATGCCCCATGATGAGTGGCACCATCTTCGCCCACCAATCCAGCACGGTCTAAACACAAAACAACCGGCAACTTGGGTAGCGCTACATCGTGGATAATTTGGTCTAAGGCACGTTGAGCAAAGGTGGAATATATCGCCACAAAAGGTTTAATGCCTCGTGTAGCCATTCCTCCAGCAAGTGTGAGGGCGTGTTGTTCGGCTATTCCCACATCAAAAAAGCGCTTTGGAAATTTGGCTTCAAATCCCGAAAGTCCTGTCCCAGCACTCATAGCAGCGGTAATGGCAACAATGTTTGGCTTACTTTCGGCTAAAGCCATTAAGGTCTCGCCAAACACATCGCTATAGCTTTTTGCACCTTTACAGGCAGTTTTGCCGCTTCGATTGTCAAAGGGACCAATACCGTGAAATGTGGAAGCATCTTCTTCTGCCGGCGAATAACCCTTACCTTTTTGCGTTACTACATGGATAAGAACCGGTCCTACCATAAAATTCTTTACGCGTTTGAAGATGGAGATAAGATGCGGAATGTCATGACCATCAATGGGGCCCACGTATTTAAAGCCGAGATCCTCGAAAATGATGTTTGGCACAAGGATATTCATCATAGATTCCTCCAGCTTTTGCGCTCCATAAATAAAACGGCGGCGAATACTGGAGGGAAGGCTACCGCTTAGATCCCAAATCTGTTTTTTTAGGGTGTTATAACTTTTGGAGGCATACATGCGCGCCATATACTTCTGTAAGCCACCCACGTTTTTGGAAATGGACATGGCGTTATCGTTCAAAACGACTATAAATCTATCTGGTTGAATGTGCCCGGCGTGGTTTAAGGCCTCAAAGCTAATGCCCCCGGTAAGAGCGCCATCCCCAATCACGGCAATACTATGAAAGCTTTCCTTGTTTAAATCTCGGGCGGCGGCAATACCAAGCGCAGCTGAGACAGAAGTGCTGCTGTGCCCGGTGCTAAAGGCATCATACGGGCTTTCGTCCCTATTTGTAAAACCACTGATACCATCCAACTGGCGCAAAGTATCAAAGCGTTCGTTACGCCCGGTAAGAATCTTCCAAGCGTAGCTTTGGTGACCTACATCCCAAACCACTTTGTCTGTAGGTGGATCGAAAACGCTTAAAAGGGCAAGAGTTAGTTCCACGGCTCCCAAACTAGGGGCGATATGCCCGCCATTTTTGGCAACAACACTGATAATACGCTCTCGCACTTCTGCAGCCAAGCGATTGAGTTCTTCATTATCCAAAGAGCGTATCTTTTGGGGATTATCTATTCTATCCAAAATCATGGCAAACTCCTATAGTTGAGACTTAGATTCCATATACTTGATGATGATAATTTCAATTATCACAAGCATCAATGCCAATATCAGAAGTGTCTTCCACAAATCCCTACCTAAGCGAGCCATAAACAACTGATTTTTATAGTTTTCACCAAGCAATTTGAAGCTTATAGGAATGCTGCCAATAGTAGGATCACTATCTTGATATTGAAGATTTACAGCCACACGATAAGCTTTGGGGCTATCCGGATTTACTATATATACTCCGGGCTCGGTGGCGAGATATTGTGCTGAAGCAAGCTCAAGCCGTTCCATATTTGGTAAGATAAGCTCCTGTCCACGAATATTATCACCAATTTTGAGCTCAATTGAGGGAACATCAGCATTCATTAGAACAGAAAGCTGGCGATAAGCATATACCGCAAATGCCGGATCCGCAAAGAAGGGCGAATCGCCACCCACATCCCAAAGCCAGAGAGCAGAATTTGATGCTTCTAAGGCTAAGGCATTACCGGAAGCAGAAATAAGCGTGGACGCCCCCGGACTTGCTGCCCAATATGCGGTTATTTGGTTGAAACGCAGATTTTTATCTGCTATTAAAGCACTTGCCTGATGGAGCTCTGAAAGATGATCTATGCTAAAGGTGTTGCGTTTGAACTCACTTAAGCTGGTTGAGAAACGCCGAGATAGCCATGTTTTGCTTTCTGTAGACATATTTGGAGCTGGACAGAATAAACTCCCAATACCTCGTGCATCCATTTCTTTAATGAACTCTGAAAGGCGAGGGCTCAAAGCAATGAACTCATAAAACACAAAAATCTGATAGCTACTAAGTAGCTGCATGTTTACGCTGGCAGGATCGATGTGATCGGGATTATTACCCCCTCCAAATACTTTTAAGATGCTATTGAGGTGAGAAGGTAACGCTTTATCGCCAATAACGGCAACACGGGGATGCTGGTAGTATTCAAAGGCAAAATAGGCACGATTGTCTACACTAAGGTATTCATCAATAACTTCGATATACCCAGATTGCCAACCTTGAGTGCGGAGCTCGAAACTGATTGTTTCTTTGGAGCTTGTGCGTGCAGGCACGCTTACGAAGCGCTCTCCAACTTTAATGTCGTTCACTACAGCTTGAATAAGGATATCACTGCGATCTAGAGAGCCATGATTGGTAATGCTAAATTCGATGGCTTGCTCTTTCCCCCGTTCAACAATCTTGGGTAATATGCGTGCATCCGAAAGAGATATATTCTGACGAGGATCCTTTTCACCAATGGGAATCAAAGCAACAGGATAATCGCTTTTGTAATCTATTTTTTCATTTATCAGATCACTAAGCAGATATATCTCCCGATTTGGCATTTGGGTCTCTGATAATCGTGATTCGGCAAAACTAAAAGTATCTTCCCATTCCATCGCCTGATAAGCTATGCTAATGCTTCTGAGCGTTTCTTCCGGAATCTCTTTAGCAAATATTTGAGAGTGCATTGCGTTCCACATAGCATCACGCGTAACAACAATAAGCCGATCATCATCTGTAGCATTATTGTTTATTGTGTTTATTGCTTTTTTAGCCAAATCAAGGCGACTGAGTCGATCCTCAACATAATCCATGCTGTATGAAGTATCCACAATAATGGCTAAGGCTGTTGGTGGATGTTTATCGGAATCCTTGCTTCCGGCTAAAGCCAGCATTGGACGGGCAATTGCAAGCGCCAGAAGCAAAATGATGAGCATCCTGATAACAAGTAACAGGATATTGGTGAGTTTGGTGCGGCTCTTTTCGTGCTGTTGACTTAACTTAATAAACCGTAAAGACGAAAAAATAATCCGCCGCGGTTTCTTCTTTGCCAAAAGCCAGATTAGTAGCGGCAGAACAGTTGCTGCAGCAAAAAATAGCAATCCGGCATTCAGGAAAGAAAGCTGAAACACAGGCTAAAAACCCATTCCCAAACTAAATAGAAACTCACTATCGGCAAGTTTCATGCCTTTTGTATTTAACGAGAAATCGAAACGGAACATCTGATAATAGTATCCTGAACCTAGGGTGAAATTGATGTTGTCTGCCCCATAAAAATCCTTGCTATATGTGCCAATACGAATATCAAGCCCTTGTTCCACACTTTGGTTGTTACTAAGGCTGTTGGTATCCCAATTCATATTGTAGTTATACCCCAAGTGATATGTGGTTTCTGGTTTGCTTGAGATTTTACTTTGCACTCCAATACTTGTTTTTGAGGCATCTTTACCATATTGTACCCCGGCAGCTATACGGCGTTGTATTGTTGCGGCAGGGTAGTTTTCCCACCACAAGCGGGAGACTAGGTCGTATGCACTAAGCCCAAATACTGCATCTCCCGTTTCGTATGAAAATCCTAAATCTGTACTAAATCCTTTTACCTTGTCATCAATAAAATGCTCTCGAATCATCTGATTTCCCTCAAGATGTTCCGCTAAATATACTAACCGCCCACTAAGATATTTGAGATTTAGCCCGGCAGTTATGTTGGGCCAGCTATTATCTGTAATGCCAATACTCATCTGGATTTTATCGAGTTTGTAGTCGTAATAAAGGCTCTGATTTCTCTCAGCGTTGAACTCACTGATGTTGATAGATGCCATTGGTTGATAAGATATGGCAAACTGCTTGGCAACCAAAGTGAAGTATTTAAACTGCTTTTCATTGAGGAAATTGCTAACATTTACCGTCTCCCAAAAACCATGTTCTTCCTCATCTGCCAATCTGTAAGCCAAATACAGCATCGTACTTTGATTATTGGCAAGCAATGCGGGATTCCCGTATGAGGCAAAAGGATCTCCGGGATCGGTAACATTTATTCCTCCTAAGCCTAAGGCAATGGCAGACACGTTGTTTTCTATTGTGGCGTAGTCGTAACTACCAATGGGAAGAGGGCTTAACCCGTATAGCGATATTAAACCAATACTCATTAGCAGAACTAAGAAATATTTCATTTAAGAACTCCTTGCAATTTTAGGTGGGTGTAGTTTGCTAAATAGTAACCACCTACCCCTGTCAAAACGCCAAAAACTGCATCTATAAACCAATGATAATGACAATACACAGTAGCCAAACTTAAAAAGAAGGCAATTACAAGAAACACATACCCAAACCTGCGAGCATAACGCAATGCGGCGATAGTAAGCACAATTGCCACTCCCACATGAGAAGAAGGAAACGCTCCTCCAAGATGGTTACTGTGATTGTAGATAAACACCATGATATGGGTGAATACCCCTCCCCGATATGTGCGTGTAAGCTCCATCGCCTCAGGAATGTAGCGCCCACCGATAACCGGTATTATACTGTATACAAAATAACACAAATAAAATACAAAACTCAGGTTGAAGATCAGCTCCCAAAACCCCTTCGGATTCTTAAAATACAAATATAGAGGCAAGCCCACGATCATTGGATAGTAACAGAAATACGCAAAGTGAAATATTTCACTAATCCACAGTGAGTTGTAGCGCACCCCCCATTCTAAGGACGGTAAATAACCAAAAAGACTGTGATCTGCTTTCATAAAAAAGGGATCTAACCAGTCTGTAAAAATAACCCGATTAAAAGCATGCCCACTAGTAAAGAAATAACCGAAAAGAGCGATTGGATAGATACCTCGAATAAGGGAAAGGGCTTTTTTAAGACGAGGATGCTTTAGCTCTTCAATGCTGTTTTGCGCCCAAGCAAGAATAAAAATCCCTACTCCAATAGATAGCATAGCTGGAATGTGGAGATGTGGCTGATGCACGCGTTTAAGCCCAATCAGCATATAAAACAGAATCCAAGCAATATATGCCAGTGTAATTATATCTATAGCCGAAAGTAATGGTTTAGATTTGCTTGTCATATATTCTATAGGTTTTATATGGGATAGCATCCAGCATCTCCGCTACTCTGATCATCATAGTATTGTTCTCCAGAACCCATGAAAACTCACCCCTAAAAAACCCTTTGGGCAACCCATTTTTATATGAATAATAATAGAACAAAGTGTCGATCCCTCGCCCTTGATATTCTTTGATTAGCCCCATGGTTATTACTCTGGCACTGCCGATGTTCTTTTTGGCAAACAAAGCTTTGATAAGCGTAATTGGATTTACTTTTCCTTTCATCACTTGTAGCACTTCATTGTAGTTTGGCAAAGCCAAAGAGAAACCTGCCGGCTTACCATCTTTTTCGGCAATGAAGATTAGTTCTGGATCTGCCAAGGGCAGTAATTCTTCCACGATATGATCAAATTCTGCTTTCGTCATGGGCACGTTTCCCCAGTTATATTCCCATGCTTTGGTGTATATTTCGAAGACAGTTTCAATATCCTTGCGCAGTTGTTTTTTATCTTTAGAAAGGCATCGAATTTGCACGCCAGCTCGTTTTTCTATAGCTGCTGCCAGGCGTTCCACCCGCTGAGGCATTTCTTTTCGCTCGCTTAAATAGGCATACAAATCCATTGTTTTTGTTAGCCCGCACTGTTCATATAGCTCTTGATAATAAGGTTTGGCATGGGGCATCATCACCATTGGTGGATCACTAAAGCCCTCGATTAGCAATCCTACTTCCTGATTCACCGAGAAGTTCATAGGACCTCGCATATCCTTGAAGCCCATTTGTCTGTTCCATTCTCCAGCTGCTTCAAATAGAAGTTTCGCTGCCCCTACATCGTTTGTACACTCAAAAAAACCAAAGAAACCAATATCCTCATTATGTTCTTTCTGATGCTGTGTATTGGTGTGAGCACTGATGCGTCCCACAGATTTGTTCCCTTCCATAAGTAAAAACAGTTGAACATCAGAATGTAGATAATAGGGATTCTTTTGAGCATCAAAGAACTTATACTGATCTTGGATTAGCGGCGGAACCCAAGCAGGATCGTTTTTGTACAGGTCAAAGGGTAGCATAATGAAGCTTCTAAGCTGTTTTTTACTACTTACTTTTTCTATCTTAAGCATCTTTTCCTCAGATTTCTCCCAACCTTTTTGATACAAAATAGTTTAACACCCCCATCAGCAAGGCATTAACAATAAGAATCGAATTGAAATATGTGGGCAGATGGGGTTTATACCAATCTGTTAGATAAAAGAAGAATTGAAAAAGAATCACCGGCAGAATTACAATGGTAAATTGAGCAAAGCGAATTTGTCGGAAGCGCACTACCAAGACCCATGCCAATACTACAGTGATAAACATTGGCAAAAAGGCAAAATAGGCAAAGAAACCCATGTATGTAAATATCCCTCTTCCACCCCTGAAATGGTGCGTAAAAGGCAAACAGTGCCCCATAAGCATCCCTATTCCATATATCAACATCAGATTGGGACTATATAATATGCTTATATCCATAATAGGCAGCTGTTTATCTATCAATCGCAAAATGAATTCTATCAACAAAAGAAATAGGTAAGCCTTGCATAAATCCAACGCTGCCACCAATACGCCCATAGACTTACTAATATTCGTATAGATATTTTCCGTATCCGCCAAACCTGAGCCTACTTTATAGATGTTGAGAGCGCGAAAGCTTTTAGCAATGACGCGTGCAGAAGAGAATGACCCATAAAGATAGGCTATCAAGTAAATGACTACGGCTATTGGAACTATCATCTACTCTCTCCATAATTTCGTTCGCCAAAGATAGCGCTACCAATGCGAAGCATGTTTGCTCCTTCTTGAAGGGCTATTTCCCAATCGTGACTCATGCCCATTGACAGGTAATCAAAACCTTCCGGATAGTCTTTTTTTATCTTATCGAACAGCTCTTTAAGCTGCTTAAAATAAGGTCTGCTAATCTCCGGATTGGGATCCAGCTTGCCAATAGTCATTAAACCTCTTACTCTGATGGTTGAAAAAGAGGCTATCTTCCAGATTAATTTTTCTGCATTGGCAAAATTTACCCCGCTTTTTTGTTCTTCTGCGGTAGTATTTACTTGAACTAGAATATCTTGATTGCGGTTTGTGCGCCCCAATGCCCGATGGAGTTTTTCTGCCAAATACAGCGAATCTATACTCTGAATAAGCAAGGGTTCTAGCGAGAGCAACTGATTAATTTTATTGCTTTGCAGGTGTCCGATAAAGTGAAATCCGGCATATTTTTCTTTCACCATAGGCAGTTTTCGCATCGCCTCTTGCACCTTATTTTCGCCAATGTGCATCACACCGCTTTTTAAGGCAATATCTATCGCCTCTACGGGATGATTTTTTGTAACTGCTACCAAGGTGATATCTTCCTCGTTGCGTCCCAGTTCTGCTTTTAGAGCTTCAATTCTGGCTTTTATTGTTTGGATATTGGCTAAAATTCCCTTCAATTTAACTCCTATTTCATTAATAACATCTTACGTGTGAAAGTGCTTTGATTACTTTGTAAGCGGTAAAAATACAAACCACTGGCTAAGGCTTTGCCAAAATCGTCAGTTGCATCCCAGGCTATTGTATGATTTCCCGCCGCCATAAATCCCGATCTTAAGTTGCGCACTTTTTGTCCTTTCACATTAAATATATCCAAGCTAACGTTTTGAGCTCGTGCCAGTTCAAAGGCTATTGTGGTATTCGGGTTAAAGGGATTAGGGTAGTTTTGTTTGAGCCTATCTATTACGGGGGCATAAATGGCATCCTCATTATCCACATAGCCGGTAGCGGCAAAGGATGCCTGTCGATTTAGCGAGCCCCGATATGTAGTCCATGGCTCCAGCGAACTTTCCGGGCAACGAAGATTACTATACAAAATACCATTGGAATATCCTGCCACCAAACCATAATAGCCGTTAGAATCATAATCGACCAGTGTCGCGGGTGTTGCACTCAAAAAAGACGTAACAAAGGGATATCCGATCATACTACTGCCATCGTGATTGTAGATGTATACGCTATTCATATTGTTATGAAGAATAATCTCATATTGCAAATCACCGTCGATATCTGCAACCAAAGGTGGACAGTTGAATGCAGTGCCAATCTCCACCGGAAATCCCGGTATATCCGCTGAACTCTGCGTTACAGCCCACAACGTTCCAGAGGTGGATACTCCCACTAAGTCTAATGATCCATCTCTATTCAAATCGGCAATAATCATACCCCCAGAAATAGCATTGTCGATGTTTTTTTGAAACACTATCCCGCTACTATCTACCAGGTACAAATCGCTATTGGTACCCAATGCAAACTTGCCATTATCCAATATCACCGGACTTATTGTTACCGAAGCACCTAAATTGTGACTATACAATTCATTTACAAGCCCATCGGGACCTACAACGACTACATCCCCTGCGGATGTACCCATAACAATTTGCATTGGCCCCTCGTTTGCAAGCTTGCCTACTGCCAATTCAGTTCGAACCATCGAGCTCAACTGAATTGGAAATCCCGCTATGCTATACCCTTGATTGTTAATTACGTGCAAGCTTCCATCTATTCCAGTGCATATCACTTCGCTATTGCCATCTCCATTTATATCCGCGATAACCGGACTAAATAGAACTTGAGTATTGGCATTATAGTTAAAGATCACATCTCCATTAAGATCCATAGCCAATACTTTCCCAGTGCGGCTAGTAGTCACAATATCTTCGCCTGCCACGTTGTCTATTTGCCCCAAAGCACTACTGGAAAATACATTTAAGGGCTCGGGAGGGCTTAGAACGCCCGTTTCTTCGCCATTGTTGTCTACTATGTGGACGTTACCAAGCACATCTACATACAGTATTTCGTTATTCCCGTCTTGATTAATATCTGTTACAATGGGAGCAGATTTTCCGCCATGATAAGTTTGCCAAGGAAAACGATCATCAAAAAGGGTAATTTCAAAGCTGGCATCGTAATACTTGATGCCCGTACTTAAGTTAGTTACAGGGTCTATAGATTCCAACGATAAACGAAGGTTGTACTCCCCAAAACTCAAGTCTTGCGGCAGATTAATATTGATTCCGATATTATCTGAGCTGAATTCTCCCGGCAAGAGATAGTTTATATAGATCCATTCCAATGTTTGGTCCAGCCCCTCAGGGATTGCTTCTATTTTCAATGTCACATCGTATGCTGTGCCCCAACCTTCAACATTATGAATGGTGGGAACAAGCCGGATTGTATCTCCTGGATTTATTGTTCCATCCAAGCCTGTGTCCTCAAACTCATAGCTTACCATTTCCAGCATCGGAATATCAAGATTAGGAAACTTAACTTCTACCGAAGGATCTCCAAAGAGAATAATCTCCATATAACACCATCGCATAACATCATTCGTGATGGCATTGCTCATATTTTGCAAACGAGAAAAACTCAGTGCCTCTCCAAATTTGCTAAAACCAGTTTGATACAAACCCAAAAAGTAATCTCTATCATAAAACTGGCTGGCACCGTTGATGCCTCCGGGCATATACCATCCATAGCGGGTGTTTCCTACAAAAGAAAACAATCCGCCCGCTTCTTTTACAAACTGCTCGGCTACAGATTCCGAATCTCCAGATGTGCGCTGATCGAATGCGGCCGGATAGCATCCCTGTGAATACAGGAAACCATACTCCGTATTTTGCAATTGTATAATACTACCACTGCCTTGCCCCATTAAACTAGTTTCATTGGCGTGTCCCATGTGATTCATCACATTTACACCGTCGTTTATGCTATTCCACACTGTTGTCGAGCTATAGGTGCCATCTCTTTGATACTGAGTGCTAAAATCATATTCCCCCGGAAGATATTGGGCTACATCGTCTTTGTAATCTCCACCCCAGGTAAGAGGATCGTTATTCAGGTTTTCTCCATAAAATATGGCTTTATTGTTACTATAGGAATTGTGCTCCACATAGTAACGTATTTTACGAAATATATTATTGAACTCAGTCTGAGTTTCAGCCGGAAATCGCCCAATATCGAGTTCGGCTATTAAATCTGTCTCATCCTGCGCTTCACCATAAATTGCGTTGCCGTTTGCGTTCCAATTGCCATCTAAAGCGCCAAAATAGAGATCAGACGGCATACGGTTATCCACTGTGCTGCCCACTCTGCCAAATACTCCTCGTTCCGGCACAACCTCGTCATCTCCGCCCATTATTACATACTCTAAAGGATTTTCGGCATCAATCCAGCTTAGATAGGCATCGATTATAAAGTTGCGAACCTTCTCGGCATTATCGGCTCCAGTATAATTTGAATAGATAAAATCGGTACTATAAATTGCGGTAGCTATCCCTTTTTCGGTACGCCAAGCAGCATATTCCTCAAACCAAGCCGTACGAGAACTACTGGTAATAATAATCATGCTTGTAGCATCAGCTGGATCGATGAACCTGCTTTGGTACCTACTTTTTGGTGCATTAGCGTATGAAGCGGCAATTTGGGGATTCTTAACCAAAGTTTCCAAGATTCGCAAGCTGCTGTTATGCTCGCTTACATATTGTGCCTGCATTTGTGCTGTTTTGACACTATCATCGGTATTGATTTTAAGCTCAAAGGATTCATAAGCCACCAATTCCTTCGTAATCGGATTGTAACGTAATGGAAAAACGTTAAACATGGCAATGGCATAGCCTCGATAATATTGTGTGCCTAAATACTCAAAATCTTTTGGGGGAAAAAACATATTCTGTTCATAAACCTCAGGATCGGCAACTGTTTGGCTATATGCTCTGCCCTGAGAAATGGGGACTTGATCTCTGGCAAAATCTACGCTAAATCCCTTACTCAAGTTACGGGTTTTCCCCCAATTGAGCGAGGCACCGGTATAAACCTCCCCATAGGGAAGTAAAACATTTAGCTTGTAATAGTGTAGCATAGGTTTGCCGGGTTCTATAAGCACAGAATAATCTTTATAGTTCTCTTCTCGTTGTTCTGGATTGGTTTGCACTTTGATCTGCAAAGCATTTGCCAGGCTCGCCAGGCAAATAAGTGCTAGGGTAATAAACAAGTTACGTTTCATATATCTTCCATTTAAATCATTTCTTCGCTACAAGATTTCTTTAGCTATAATACAGAATCAGAAAGCTGCATATACGTCAAGAATAAATTGAAACTTCCCCTCACTTCTAAGTTTATGCCACAATTTATAAATCGCCCCCTTCGGTGCCAATGGATTTTTTTAAGTCCATGCGTAAATCCCCCACAAGCCTCTACCTTCGTAAGCTGGATCAACTATAACTTACGTTTGCTTCATCGGAAGATCATCGGGCAAAACAGGATGATATCGGCCGGAAACCAAGAGATGACTAACTTAATCTCTTGGGGGAATAACCCGAAAACTTCTAGCCTATGAAAGCACATCACTGCAGCAAAAAAACTTGGGCATCACACTGATTGTCAAATTATCTAGTGCTATTTCTTTTCCTGCACTCTGCAGTATTATCAACTTATTATAGGAGGTATTTTGGGCATTCGTTCACCCAGCAAATAACGTTGTTTAAGCTTTTTGAGATCCGCATATTGCGAAACAAAAAGCCCTACAAGAGTTAAACCTAAGCCCAATATCGTACGGATGCCAATGCTATCTCCCAAAATTATGAAAGCCAAAACCACCGTAAAAACGGGGATCAGATTCGTAAATACGTTAGATTTTGCCACTCCTAAACTGCGGATAACATCCGTAAACAAGGCAAAGGCACCGATGGTGGCAAATAGCGACATGGCTACAATTGTGGATATGCCTCGTAAAGAATGAGTTACGGTAAAAAAATGGCGTCCCTCCAAGATAAGGAACATGGGTAGAAAATATACTGCTCCAAACATAGTTTGATAAGCTACAATGGTAAGGGTACTGTATTTTAGGGTTAATGGTCGCACCATAAGCCCATACCCAACTGCTCCAAAAATTGCCAAGACGAGAAACATGAGTCCGGTAATAGTAGCGCGTAATTCTCCGCCCCCAAAACTCATAATGGCTACCCCCAAACACGAAATAATAACGCCAAGAATAACATACACACTAAGGCGTTCTCTTAGTAGTAGCCAGGCACCAATGGCAGCAAAAATTGGTATGGTGGCTATAATAATGCTGCCCATCGAGCTGGAAACATACATCATGCCGTTAGCCTCTCCGTTGAAATATAAAAAAGGCTCAAAGAAAGCAACTATCATCATGCGCCAAATATCTTCCCTGTGCATCTTTTGCCAATGCTTGCTTATTACCATAACGCCAAATAGCAGAATTGAGGCTAAAAATAGGCGCAAAAATATCACTTCATAGGGCATATACGTTTCATAGGCTATTTTGTACCACACAAAAGTGATTGCCCAACAGAACATTGCTCCAATGGCACGCAGATAGGTAATCCAAAGCTTCATCTATATAAATTCCGTTACTTCGCCATCGGGAATGCGCTTAAGTGTGCCATTATCATTGATATCCCGGCAAACTCCAGCTTCAATTTCTCCACTATCGGTATATCCTCTCATCTCCCAGAACCCAGGCACATAGTGATCCATAAGCTCAATTTTAATTAGACTTTTGGCTGATTTGTAGCCCCAAAGATAGGGTATAAGGGCGCGAATGGGTCCGCCGTAATCTTCATTCAGTAGCTCGCCGTCAAACGCCCAAGCTATTAAGGATTTTTCTTTGATTGCCTCTGCAATTGGAATAGATGTATCGTAAATTCCGCCAACCGACCAAAAGCGCAAATAACGGCAATCCCGCTGCATTATAACCTGTTTTAGTAAGCGGTGTATTCTAATTCCTGTCCAGGTTCCAAAAACCGACCAGCGGGTAACACTTGTAAGCCTGGCATCTACTGTATCTGCGCTCATATCTTGTAAATCTTGCCAGCTAAATATTGTGGGTTTATCGCACAATCCGGTAACTTCTAATTGCCAAGATTCTCTATCCAATGCTCCAGGATGTCCTTCAGCCCAAAATATGGGAGTATTCATAGCGGCTAGTTTATTCATACCTATCTCCTATGTGTTCAATAATATCGGTAGGCAAAACTGTGAAGCTGCTGCGTGTTTCACATAGTTTAACAGCCGTTTTGCCAATTAATAAAGACGCTGTACATACAGCATGACTTAAAAAAGCGCCCTGAGCGGCAAAAGAGGCTATTAAGCCGGCTAAGATGTCTCCACTTCCCCCTGTGGCAAGAGCGTCATTACCCGCACACACAATGTGGGTTTCTTCTTTGCTGACATATATGCTGCTGTGTCCCTTTAGAAAAATTGAACAGCCCAATGTGGATTGTAGTTTGCTTACAGCAGAGATCAGATCTGCATCCAGTTTTTTTAAACTGATGCCGGCTATCCGGCAGAACTCCGCTTTATGGGGAGTAAGCACCATCTTGCGCTTATGAGCGCCATCCGGAAACCCGGGATTCTGTGCCAGAAGCGTAATGGCATCTGCATCGATCACTGTAGGTTTTTTGCTGTGCTTCAATACTATCTGCAACAAGCGCAGAGCATATTCATCAAGCCCCATCCCACAGCCTATGCAGATTGCATCTGCTTTAGCCAGAATTTCCATAATTACGGCTTCATCCGGTAATCCCTTTGCATCTTCGGGAATGGCAAAATTCATAATCTCGTCTGCTTTGTCGGCATAGTAAGGCAAGATTTCTTTGCGTGTATAAAGATATACTAACCCCGCTCCTCCGCGCAAGGCAGATAGTGCCGCAAGCCTTGCACTGCCTGTATAGCCCAAGCTGCCGCCAAAAATTACCACTCGCCCAAATGTGCCTTTATGAGCATCTACGGGACGCTGAGGCAAATCTAGATCGCTGTATAAAAATGATTTCACTCTACTTTTATATTGAACCGGAATGCCGATGGGAACCATCAGTAACTCTCCACAATTAAGCCGTCCATTTTGCAAAAGGTGTCCGTACTTTAATTCTTCAATAACGATGGTGTAGTCCATTTTAAGACACTCACCATTCCCGGTATCGGCACATAAACCGGAAGGAATATCGATGGCAACCTTACAGGCTTGCAAAGTATTAAGCACGCTGAATAAATATGAAATGTGTTTCGGCAGTATCCCCTTAAAGCCAATTCCAAATACTGCGTCCACAATAAGCGAGATGCTACCGGTAAGCTGCCATAAAGCCGTTTCTGCAGAGTCATCGTCAAAAACTTCTAGGATAGGGATCTCCAGCTTTTCGCAAAGCTCGCGATTGAGCCTAGTTTCTTCGCTCATCTTACCATTTGCTAAGCTCATAATGAGCACATTTATACCAAATGATAGTAAGTTTCTGGCTATCACATAACCATCACCACCATTATTGCCACTACCACAAAGGATAAGAGTGCTCATATCCAAATGCTGTTGGCAATTGTGAATGATTGCTTCAGCACAATGTGCACCGGCAGTTTCCATTAGGATTCGAGAAGGAATACCCAATTCTTTGATGGTTTGGGTATCCATGTTTTTCATTTCCTTGCTGTTTAGAATTCTTTGCATAATCACTTCTTGTAATGTTTGGCGTTATAAAGTCTTATTTCTATGGTTGTACCCTCATTTAAGGCACTTTCCACCACACGAATCTTACCTTGATGATATTCTTCAATTATGCGCTTGGCAAGGCTAAGCCCCAAGCCCCATCCTCTAGTTTTTGAAGTTACACCCGGGTCAAATACTTTTTTCCAATGACCTCTGGGAATTCCTTTGCCTTCATCGCGAATATGAACATATACAAAGGGATATTTTTGAGTTGCCGTAATAATAATGTTTCCACCTTTGCCAGACATAGCGTCTACACAGTTTTTGATCAGGTTTTCCAACGTCCATTTGATCAGCTCCACATCCATCATTACTTCAATATGCTCTATCTTGCTGATCAGGTGGATATCTATGCGAGAGCCTAAATGAGGCATGCGATTGCGAAAATACTCTACTATTTCATAAAGTATAGAATTAAGTTCCTTCGCCTCAAGCTTGGTTATGCTACCTACCTTCCCAAAACGGGAAGCAATGTTTCTTAGATGCTTCAGGTCTGCGCGCATAAAATCAAGTATTTGGGACATATCTGGGCGTTTTACTCCCTCTGCAGGGCTTTCAGCCATATAATCTATCCAGCCCATTAACGAAGTAATTGGCGTTCCGAATTGATGCGCCGTCTCTTTGGCTAAACTAACCCACAAGGTATCTTTTTCGCTCCGCTTCAGTAAAAGTAAGCCATAACTGCCAAAAAAGACTACCATTAACGCCAAGAAAAGCTCCAGAATGATGATATAACGGATGTATGAGAGAGATTGTGGATTGGTAAAATAGATGTAGCCAAGCGAATCTGCTTCATTAGAAAGAGGAATCTCTTTCATCGAAGATTGCTGTGAAAGCAAAGAAAACTGGTCGTCTATATCAAGCTGATGAAATCGGGAAGATTCATCAATACCTACATTCCGCCAGTAAAGAGGCTCGCGGTTACGGTCTGTAACGATAATCTCGTAATCTATATTCCTGATAAACTGCTCAAAAGAGATAGGCTTACTATAAAAGGCATAGCCGGTTAGGCGCCCATCATCAACAAGCGGCGTCTGTATCATCGAACCAAGCAATTCTCCAAGCCGCAAGCGGGATTGATGCGAAAGATCTTCATATAGACTATCCGTGCTCACAGAAACATTCTTCCACACCAAAGGCATAAGGTTTTCATCGGTTACAATTATGGGAATGGGATTTTCCGACATAAACTCGGTTGAGATATAATCCCACAGTTGCTGTTGAAAATCTCGCTTAGCCGTGAATTGAAGGTATTTTGAGCTAACCTCAGTAAGCAACTGGGCATATTTCTCCGCAAGCCTGAGATAACCATCCGTGTAAGCAATATACTTGGCAAAAATACGGGGCACAAACTCCTGCTCTTGCTTTGCCTTCTGGATTAGAACCTGAGTATATAAGGCAAAAAACACAAATATGAATAGCGAACCCAAAACCAAGTATAATCTTAGTACGTGAAAGCGATTAGTGCGTTTTTGCTGATTCCCAGTGGAAATCGAGTTCCTCAAGACTTGCTTCATGGATTTCATCCTCGCTGTATTGCGCTTCTACATGACGAAATCGCCGGTAGAATTTGCGGGTTGTAGCCTTCAAAGCAGCTTCGGCATCAATTCCCAGCTTGCGTGCAAGATTAACTATACTAAATATATAATCTCCCAGTTCTTCTTCTATTGCTGCCCGGTCTTCTGCGGCAAGAGCTTCATGCAATTCTTCGTATTCTTCCTCAATCTTCGCCATCACCTGCTTCAGTTCTGGCCAGTCGAACCCTACAGATGCCGCTTTTTCTTGTATCCGTTGAGCTTGAATAAGTGCAGGAAGTGAGCGAGGGATACCGTCCAAAACGCTTTTTCGCTCTTTCTTTTCTTTCTTCTTGATGCGCTCCCAATTCATCTTTACACTTTCTGCATCCTCTACCTGTACATCACCAAATACATGGGGATGCCGGCGTACAAGTTTATCGCAAATAGCGCTCATTACATCTTCAATATCAAAGTTTCCTTCTTCGCTGGCTATCTGTGCTTGAAACACAATATGCAGCATCAAATCACCCAGTTCTTCCCTCAAGGCAGTGTAATCTTTGTCTTCTATAGCCTCCACTACTTCATATAGCTCCTCAATGAAGTTTGGAACAAGGGATTCCCGAGTTTGCTTGAAATCCCAAGGACATCCCCTTTCCGGATCCCTAAGAGAGGCAACTATCTCAACCAGACTTTGAAATTTACTCATATAATCTCACAATTTAGGTGCAATGCTGAATTCATTTTGCAAAGCTTTTATTCGATACACAGTAAACGTTTAAGGAAAGAAGGCTTACGTTGTGGAGTCTTGATCAATTCAGCATTCTCTTCCATGATCAGTGTACTCTTTTTGCCTTCTTTCAGATAGCCTTGGATGCTAAGTTTAGAACCGTCCAGCATGTGGATCTTTCCATCTATATTGAAATCACTTTCTGGCGCAGCAACCACTTGTACACCGGGCATAATGGTTAGGCTGGCATTCTTGTGCAGTTTCAGTTTTGCGCCTTTTTCCAAGATAACATCTTGTGCGATAACAGTATCGCCTTTTAGGGTAATCTTTCTCTTAATCACCGGCGGCAGTGTCTGTACCATTTTAAACAAGTTGCCCTCGCCGGCGGGAAGCTCAATTTGTACTTGATTATTGTGCGAGATTATTATGCTGTTATCATTGGGATCAAGAAAACCAACATAATCGCCAAATCGCCTCGAAACCTTTTTATCCAGCTCAATAACCAAAGTTTGCGGATCCGCTTGAGGGAAGTATTCATCATAAAGATCGGAATGCACATACCTTTCCAGAGTGTGTTTGCCCGGTTTAAAGTAGTTTCCGCGCCTGTTCACGATCATCAGATAAGGATTCTCATCCCCATCGCTATAAAAACCGCATTGTACATACCCATCATAGGGAGCATCTGATTGGGGCAGCACCTGAAGTTTCTTTATAAACGTGGCTTTAGGAATGCCACTATTATGGGCTGTTGTCATGATCCTCTGTGCGTCCAACCACTCCAAATCACGAATAATTTTGCCGTATTTATACACCTTAAAATTGGTGTGCATGTGAGCGTTCCAAGTATGACTATCTAACACGGGTTCGGGATTCTGCTGCTTGCCGTCTACCATTGACGAAATCACGCCTGTATAATCTCCATAGCCCTCTGCATCATGTCGGGCTTGTACGATATAATGGAATATACCATCCGGCTTGTATACGAGCGGCAGGTACAGTATCGCTTTCTGCATCGCATAGGGCGGCTGTTGCAAGGTCCACCAGGTATCCGGTTTACCCTTGATCCAATGCCCAAAAGCCTGTACAATCGGGAAAAACTTGCGTCTCGGATCTTGGACTCGATACTTCACACCCACTTCATAAATCTTTAGCATCTTGTTATCAATGGCATCCTGGACAAATACATAGTGCTCACTATCCGGATTGTAACTAATCTCATACCTGATGGGATATATATCGGGAGCGAATATCCATGGCTGAGTAGCTTCTATGAATGCTTCAGTATGATCGTAGTAAATCTGTTTATCTTTGTCGCGCTGTATTCTGCCATAATTCTTATCATAGATTGCAGTCATCATGGCAATGCCCTCTTTCCAGAGGGTTTCTTCAATGATGTCGTAGCTATTGAACAACCCCAAATAGGGTTCATCAAAGGCATATAAACCGCTCACATTACCATGGGGGTTATCCATTAGCTCTCTGGCACGGCGGACTATCCCTTCACGGAATGCGGAATCCGTGTTTTTCAATTCATGGCTGATTTGATCCTCTATCTCTATGAAATCCAGCTCCAATGTAGCATTACCGTGCCAATACACCTTGGGACTCAGATTTTGCAAGACAAAAAAGAAGTCCTTTGGTGCATCAAATAGGTTATTCTGAATCAATTCGGAATATGAGAGCTTAATAACAAAATCCACAAACCCATCTTGAGTATTAGCGTTATTAAGATCATTGAGAGTAAAAACAATGTCTTTACCATCCCCTTTTTGTGAGGCAGCTTTCAGATTTACTCTTTGTCTCTCAGAGACTCCGCTGGCAGTATGCAATCCGGAAAGGTTAAATGTTAGCAAAGGATCAGTATCCTTCGTCGCGGGATCAATATCCGATAGGCGAAAACGATAGTTTATCCAAAAATAGTCTTCCTCATATCCCTTAGAACTCTTCTGTAACACGAAGAATTCTTCCCCAAAGAGAGGATATTGTCCCTTGGTATCCGGCCATCTATAGCGAATATCGCCATAAGCATATCCGGCTTGATCCTTACCCCGTTCACTTTTCCAGACGAAGCCATTTGATGCTCCCGATGTTTTTACGGCTTTCCCAACGCGAGTAAACTGGTCATCATTTCGCGACGCATACCAGAAAAGGTTATTCATGCTGTCTTTGGGATTTACATCCCGCTCATCCAGATACTCCGCTTCAAATTTATAGTAACTTGATACAGCGAGGGGCATACAGGCATAATGTGCGTTATTTGCCGGATCTTCAGAGTAACCATTATCCGTGATCCATGCATCGATGCCGTAGCGATCCATTATCTCCAGTAAACCATCCAGATCATTATCTGTAATCCCTGTTTCAATAATGCTGGCGTTGTAGCCCAATGTTTGCATATAACTGCACAACTCTTCACGATATTTTAACATGAAGCTACTTGTATTTCTTACGTATGAATAAGTTCCTAGCGTAAATTCATCTGAATGCTTGGCACTCATCTGAAAGAATAGTATAATCAACATTACAATCAGATAATAGCGTTTCATATCGTCTCCTGCTTAAAATAATTGTGAAGCTGCGAATCGGGCAACACATAACAGTTGTAACAACGGCATCGGTATATTCTACCGGTGCGTTGCATTATTTCTATTCTTCCCATGCATTCACTTGCTTTTGTTAATAGCAATATTCAGCATTTCTAAAAAGGAATCTGCTTGCAGTGAAGCTCCACCAATTAAACCACCATCAATATCGGGCATGGCAAGTAATTCTTCTATGTTATCTGGTTTCATGCTTCCTCCGTATAATAGGGAGAGTGAATCTGCCAAATCGTCACTATACGTATTTGCCAACCAATTGCGGATAAGTGCATGAGCTTCCTGCGCCTGATCGCCGGTGGCATTCCGTCCCGTGCCTATTGCCCAAACTGGCTCATAAGCAATGATTAATTCATTTCCCCGATACAGGGTTATTTGTCTTAAACAACCTGAAAGCTGCTCGATAATTACATCCTTGGTAATGCCTGCCTCACGCTGTTCTAGTGTTTCACCGATGCAAAGAATGGGCACAATATCTTCACTCATCAACATCATTATCTTTTCACGTATCATCTCGTTGCTCTCGCTATGATAGGCTCTGCGCTCAGAGTGACCCACAATACAATAAGGCAGGTTTAACGAAGCCAGCATGCTTACTGATACTTCGCCGGTAAAAGCCCCATCGGGATGTGAGCTAACATCTTGAGCAGCTACTTTTACGGGCGTAGCGTCAAATTCTCTTAAAAGAACCGCTAAAAACGGGTATGCCGGTGCTATTATTGGTAATACATTTCCCATTTCTTTGCCGCAAAGAGATTTTGCTAGAGCCACAGAGAAACTCTTTGCTGCTTCCAAATCCTTATGCATCTTCCAATTACCAGCTATTATCTGTTTTCGCACTTTCACCTCAAATAATTTTTTTCTTTATTACACCACTTAGAAAAACTCGTGGATACGTCAAGAGATTTCCAGTTTTGGGATTTAATCGCAATTCCGTGATTCATATTTCCCTTCATTTAGTATCTTTGCTTTCTCGTTTTGCACTTCTCTTATTTTACTTTATGCATGTTTAAAAGATACTTCACCCTGCCTTAATGCAGTACTTGCAACAAAATCTTAGCCTAAACCTATGCTAATTGTGGCTTGAGTAATAGGGAAAGATTCGTGCTTTATTAAGAGATTTGTTCATAATCCAGTAACAAATCATGGAACGTACGATGAAGCCTATTAACTGATCGGGTTTAATACATGCGCCCCTTCAATAAGCGTACAAACCAGCATGGAATCAACTGTTGTTGCGCTGCAAGTAAGCTAATTCTCTGTTATTGGGCAATATTAGCAATATATAGTTGTAGAAAATATATGGATTTTCTTTGTGCACCGCACCTCACTTTTATTATATTATCCTTTATGAGGAAAATAATGGAATATCATCACAAAGAGCGGGTATTAATTGAATTTGGCTCAAATACGACTAAAGTTCTTGTTGCAAAATCTTCTACCGATAGAGAAGGTTGCTTGTATAGTATACCACTTAGGCTTGCAGCAAAAATAACGAAATCTGGAAAACTCTTGGCATCTGCAGTTTCTTCCATGATGAAAATCATCTCCGATGTGCAAAAGCGATTCCCCCATGCCCAAGAAGTTATCCTCGTTGGAACAGAGGCTTTGCGCCGAGCCAATAATCGGGAAGAAATCCAAAACACTATTTATCAAAACTTCAAACTTAAGCTGCGAATTCTATCTTGGCAAGAAGAAGCTGAGGCAGCATTTAGGGGAGTCCAGAGCGAAATCCATAGGCCTGAGCGTATTGTTTGTTTCGATATTGGAGGTTCAAGTACCGAGATAATTCAAGGACATAACAATGTAATTGAACACAGCCTTAGCTTTAGACTGGGAGCTGTAGATTTGAGCCGTAAATACATTCTGCGTACTCCTCTTACTAACTGTATGTTTTCTGGCATACTGGCAGAGATTTGTAAAACCCTCATCTGGAAAGCACCTGCTTCTTTTACATTGGTTGGAATAGGTGGTTCGGTATATACCTGTGCTCAAGTTGCATTAAATCATGAAGAAAGAAGCCAAACATCAAGTGAGGCTTATAAACTAAGTAAAAGTGAACTATTTAGACAAATGCAAACCTATAGGGCACTCAACGTAGCTGACATTGCCAAGATACCTGGCATAGATGCCTCCAGGGCAGATATTATCCTGCCTGCTGTGATGATTATGCTGCACATTCTAGAAATCTCAAACTCTAATATAATTGTTGTGAGCAATCGAGGTGTACGCCATGGCATTATGTTGCCATAACTAACTATCTAAAACAGAAAAAAAGGATCTCACAATGCACAAATGTGAGATCCATAAATCCCCGGAAAACAGTATTGTCTTGCAACACCTTTGTACACCCAATACCGGGGCGCCATACTTCACCATGCCCATCATTTTTGCCTTGCTATTATGCGTGCAGATGTATGATAATAAGTAAAATATCTAACTTCTGCTTTCGAAGAATGCATAAACTAAGCGTCCAATTACCAATAGACCCTCTTAAAAATACCCTCTAGCCTACAGATCCCACAAAATGCCATTCCCTTTTACCCCTTACCTGAGATGCCTGCTTCTCAGTAAGTCCGTTTGTAAGAATCCGCATTACGATCATTGCCCAGCGGATATGTCATATATGTACAGCAGAAATTGCGCCAATCTTCAGATAGAGGATAAATAACTGGGATTTATGCAATTAGATCAGAATAGCTAATGAGAGGGCATGGTAGAATTTACCACACATCAGAGCAAGATTGATAAGATATTTGTAAGAATGTGGTATTAGTTACTGGATATATCTACACCCAAAGCGTTGAGTTTTTTAGATAGATTAGATTTATCCATTTTAAGGTAATTAGCTGTACGAGTAATGCTTCCGTTATGTGCTAAGAGAACGCTTTCTAGATAGTTCCGCTCAAATCTTCGCACAGTTTCACGGAATGAGGCGGAAGTTCGATCAGTATTCGGTTCATTTGTGGTAAAATCCACCACACTCAAGGCTTCATTTTTCGAAAATACAGCTGCGCGTTCCACTCTGTTTTTCAACTCGCGGACATTACCAGGAAATCTCTGTTTCATCAGCCATGTAGCAGCATCAGGTGAAATACTTCTGGGACTAATCTGGTTGCGGCGACAAAATCTGCTGATAAAATGCTCCGCCAAGGCAATAATGTCCTCACTACGTTTGCGCAAAGGAGGAATCTCGATCTTGATAGTACTTATGCGATAATAGAGGTCATCGCGAAAGCTACCTTCATCAACCATTGTTTTTAAATCGCGATTGGAAGCGCTGATTATTCGAGTTGATACTTTTTGAGTTATGCCTCCTAACTTTTGGATTTCTTGCTCCGAGATAACCCGTAATAGCTTTGCTTGTACCTCCATGGGCAAATCGCCTATTTCATCTAGGAAAATACTACTGCCTTGGGCATACTCAAAATATCCCTTACGAGAATTGACTGCCCCTGTAAACGCTCCTTTCTCATAGCCAAAAAACTCTGCTTCAAATAGTTCTCTTGGAATAGATGCACAATTAACACTTATCATGTTCTTATCACTCAAATCTGAAAGACGATGGATGGCGGCAGCGGCTAACTCTTTCCCCACTCCCGTTTCTCCTTCAATCAACACCGGACTGTCAAACTTTGCTGCCTGGATAATGGCATCAAATACATTTTGCATTGCCTCAGAGCGCCCTACCATGCCAATTGAGGAGATCTGTAGGTTTCGCATATTCTTGGCCATAAGAATAGATTCGCGCAAACGATCCAAGCGAATAAGTAAATGATCTTTGGCTATGGGTTTTTCAATAAAATCTGTGGCACCATATTTGATCGCATTTACTGCATCGGGAATGTGTCCGGAACCAGATATCATCAGAATAGGTAGCCGCGGGAAACGTGTGTGTATGTCTTCCAACACGTCAAATCCATCTTGCAGAGCGGGAAAACGCATATCTTGCATTACAAGATCAAAACTCTGACTATCTAGTGCCTTATTTGCTTCATCAATACTGCTGGCGGTATATACCAGGTATCCTTCTTGACGTAACAGGTCTCCAGTAAGCTTGCAAAAAACGAGATCATCATCGGCAATTAGAATTCTGATTTTATTCATCTTTATCTCCCTTCAGCCAAATAGAAACGGTGGTTCCCACTCCTTCTTCGCTTTGGATATCCATCAAGCCACCCATCGAAGCAATAATCTTGTGTGTTTCCGGAATGCCTATTCCCGTGCCGGATTGATTTGTAGTAAAGAACGGTTTCCAAATATCCTCCATATACTTGGGGGGAATACCTTTGCCGGTATCCTCTATCTCTACTAATACGCTAAGGTTCCCGCGCGGACTGGAGTGATTAGGGAATTCGCGGATACTGATGTGCAAAATGCCTCCTTCTGGCATGGCTTCGGTGGCATTATTGATTGTGTTTACAATGGCTTCCTCAAATCGGATCGGTTCTATCTTGGCATATATTGAATTGAGAGTATAATCACGAATTAACTTGATGTTTTCCGCAATCCTGGTTGACTCGATGGCGTGCTCTAAGGAGGGAACGATATCTTGTTGTTTGAGATCATAATCATGCATCTCGGTAAAACGCTGGAAAGCGTGAGTAAATACTCGCACCTTTTCGATCTCACCTTTAATGATATTCAGATATTCTGCATCTTTGCTGTCTGCTGCCTTTTCAAGCGGATCTAGCGCCAATATAACATTTGTTATATGCCTTCTTACATGGTGTGATAACCTGCGTGCTGTTTCTGCCCATTGCATCGCTTCCGCCGTAGTTTCTTCCACCTCATTCTGGTAAAGAAAGATCAGATACCTATTTAGCATGCTTGCCATTTTCTCTACATGAACTTTCGTTGGTCTAGCACAGATCTGCAGTTCCAAATCTTGATACGTGCTTTGGCTACGTTGCATACCTTGAAGAGTGTCTTCCAGTTCGGGAAAGATATCGTTTAAGTTGGTTAAAGATGAATAAGGATCATGTTCGATTGCCATAGCCAACGCTGCTTTATTGATGAATCCTATGCGGTTTTTCCCCCGTACGATGATAACCCCTTCACGTAGCTGATTTAGCGTAGTTATGGCATCTTTCTTCGATCTACATCTTACTATGTAGATATAGATAAGTACCAACACCAAAACCAAAATCACAAATAGTGCATTAGTCATTAGAAGTCTATATCCCATTGTTAAGAAAGAAATACGCTTGAGCCCATAAAACACTACCGAGTCATCCATCATGAGGGCAATTGTTGGCAGATTCCCCATTTGTTGCTTTAGTACGCATACTCTCAAAAAGCGAGAGTCTGGTTTGGGCACGGGGATACGAGCAAGTTCATGCAGTTTATTATCGAAAACTTGCAATTCGTTATCTTTATTTAGGGCAACAATGTCTTTACTACCCATTTTCCTTAATTCACTTATAGCATAGATCCTACTTACATCAATCTGCGGTGTTACATCCATCTCGTTCAAACTTGTATCGTAATATAGAATGCCTCGGTGACTGTCACATACAACTAATGTATAATCTTTTAACTCCCCCAAGCGATGCAGATAGCCGTTGTTTTCGATCTGACTCAATGTTCTCGGCAAGAGCAGTTCTTTTTTGCGAATCAGGCGCTTATTTTCGTAGTTTAAGCGCAAAATCATATCGTTTTGCGAATTTGTCCCCCGCGTTGAAGCAACAACAAAGATGTCCAATATGCCGTCCTGATTAACATCTTCAACGTTCAGGCTTAAAAAACCCAATCCTTCAAACACTTTATGCAGATATTTCATTTGGCCCATCTTGTTTAATACAATTAGATGCCCGCTGAAATCATCCAAGCCATTAATCTTGTACAAGTTATTATTGAATGCTACATTCGAGAGCAAGAATTCTTTCTGATGGTCGCCATCAAGATCTGCAAAAACTATTTGATTGAATACGGTAGGGCTACGGAAAAACCACTTCTTCTTCCCGCTTTCCCAGTCGTAAACTATCACTCCTCTGGGATTAGAACTGTAGCCATCTCTGGCGAGGCATACCAATTCATATTTGCCATCATCATCAATGTCTTCCAATATCTTAGGCCTAAAACTCGATTGCCAGGAATATGCGTCTATACTCATTAGTTCATCGTCTCGATTATAGGCCTCAAAACTCTTCATTTCTCGCTTTAACGGTATTTTCCAATCGTAGCTAACTGCTTGTAACGAGAGGTTTTCATTATTATTGATGTTATAGAAAAGCCAGTTTTTCCCAGACTGTGGCTCTTTCAAAACAGACAAATTATATGGTCGGAACCTTCCTATATTGATTTGTGACAATACTTTACCCTCTATGTCAGATATCAATATTCTGCCCAGGTTATTCGCAAAATATGAGGTAACAACCATCTCGGAACCATCACTTTTAAGATCCGCCAAAATCATATCTTCAAACGATTCATTCCGTTGGTGGCTTTGCAGTTTTATCAAATCGTAGTTACGAAAACCACTGCTTAGATCGCAAGAAACAGCTAAAATGGCAATAAATAATACTATCAATAACTTATACTTCATTTTCAAACCTCTAGTAGCTAAGTTCAAGACTTCACTTTCATCGCTTTTTCAATCATATTACGCAAATCCTTACACTCATCATCTGCCTCCATATAATGAAGCAAATTATCGTAATTCAGCTCCCTCAATTCCTGTTCTTCCCCTA
>Ga0265295_1002149_pt1 | contig 32282 bp, 35 predicted proteins | sample Munlansysbiofilm_FD_192503 | JGI IMG/M metagenome (GOLD analysis project Ga0265295, IMG submission 192503) | Leachate microbial communities from a municipal landfill in Southern Ontario, Canada - Methane capture system biofilm | ecosystem: Engineered > Solid waste > Landfill > Unclassified ... | reverse complement strand
CGGCCGACGTTCGCCCAGGGAGGTGGGCCCGCTTGGCAGGCCCTGCCGCAGGCGATCGAGGCCGCGATCGCCCACGCCGAGGCCAGGCTCAGAGGAGCCTGACCGGCATGCACACGTAGATGAACCCCTCGTCCCCGGCGGCGATCTCCCCCGCCGGTTCGATCAGCCCTGCCCGCTCCGGCGCTGACAGCCACAGCGCAACCTGATCCGACTCCATCCTCCGCAGGGCGTCAATCAGGTACTCCGCCCGGAACGCGATCTCCATGCTCTTTTGGGGGGTCTTGAGGAGCTGAACCGACTCCTGGCCCTGGCCCTTGTCCTTCGACGCCGCGGCCAGCTCGAGCTCGGGCCCGGCCACCTTGAGGTTCACCGCCCCCGATTCCTCGGCCGCGAACAGCTCCAACCGGCGCAGGGTATCGAGGAGTTCAGCTCGGGGGGCGAAGAGGCCGATCTCGCTATCCTTGGGTACGACGCGCTCGAAGTCGGGGAACTGCTCCTGGATCGTCCGGCAGGAGAAGAACACCGGCCCGGCTGCGAAGTGGAGCTGGCCCGCGTCGGTGTAGACGGCCACCTCCTCCTCGCTCACCCCACCGAGGACCCGCGACAGGTCGCCCAAGGCCGTCGCGTCCACGAGGAACGACCCCTCGTAGTCCTCCGCCAGGCCATCCACGGGGACCTTCTTGATCGCCAGCCGGTACCCGTTCGTGGCTGCGAGCTTGGCTGCCCCGTCACGGAGCACGATGTTCACCCCGGTCAGGGCGAGGCGGGTCGTCTCGGAGGCCCGCAGGGCGGCGAACGTGGTCTGGGAAATGCCCTGCAGGAGCGCGGGGAGCGACATGTTTCCCACCGGCTTCCCCTCCGGCCGAGCCCCCGCGGGGAACTCGTCGGAGGGGAGGGTGAGGAGATTGAACCTCGCCCGGCCACACGTAAGGCGGGCCTGCCCATCCTCTTCCTGTAACTTGACCGTTTCCGCCTCGGGGAGGCGGCCCACGAGCTGGGACAGGACCTGCCCCGGCAGGACAACGCTCCCCGCGCCGTTCACCTGGGCCGGGATCCGGCACCGGATGGACCGCTCGAGGTCGGTGGCGGTCAGCTCGACCCCTGTTCCCTCCCCCTGACAGCGGATCCCCCCCAGAATGGGCATCGCTGTCCGCCCGCCCAGAGCATGGCTGACGGTCCTCACCCCGAACACCAGATCCTCACGCCGGCAGACGATCTCCATGGACCCTCCTTGACCGGGAGATCATATCCCAGGGAGAGGAAGGTGGGCCAGGATCTCCCCGAGCACGCGCTCCTGGGACAGGGTGGCATCGATCACGTAGGCCCGCGGCACGGAGCGGATCAGTTCGAGATACCCCACCCGGACCCGGGTGAAGAATTCGAGCCCCTCCCCCTCGAACCGATCCCGCTCCCGCGTGCGCTCGTAGGCGACCCCGGGCGGGAGGTCGAGGAGGAACACGTAGTCCGGCTCTAGGCCGCCGGTGGCGAGCTGGTTCAGGTGACGGATGAGGTCGAGGTCGAGCCCGCGGCCCCACCCCTGGTAGGCGAGCGAGGACAGGGTGTAGCGGGAGCAGAGGACCCACTTCCCTCCTTCCAGCGCCGGGCGGATGACCTTCTCCACGTGCTCGTGTCGGGCCCCGATGATGAGGAGGAGTTCGGTGAGGGGGTTCATCGCGGAGTTGGGGGAGAGAACGAGGTCCCGCAGATGCTCGCCGAGGGGAGTCCCCCCCGGCTCGCGGGTGGCAAGGATGGGGACCCCCTTCCCCGCGAGGGCCTCCGCGACCAGACGGAGCTGGGTGGACTTCCCCGACGCGTCGGGGCCTTCAAGCACGATGAAGAGAGGCTTCACTTCGCCTCCCCTCCTCTGAGGAGCGCCAACGCGAGCAGCCCTGCCCCGACCACGATCGCCACGTCAGCGACGTTGAACACAGGCAATCCCGGGACCTGGAGGAAGTCGAGCACGTACCCCCACCGCACCCGATCCACGAGGTTCCCCGCTGCCCCGCCCAGGAGGAGCGCGCTCCCCACGCGGCCCATCGGGCGCCACCGCCCGAGGAGGAGGAGCGCTGCCAGGGCCGCCACGACGACAGCGGACACGGCGATGAACGCCCCGCTATGCTCGGGGAAGAGGCCGAACGCGCCACCGGGGTTGTGGACCAGCGTCAGGCGAACCAGGCCGCCGAGGTACGATCGGGATCCCCCCCCGGGGAGGGCCCGCCCTGCCCAGGCCTTGACGCCCTGATCGAGGGCGAGGACCGCCGTCGCGAGGAGGAAGGATCGTCGGGAGCGCATGCCGCGCCAGTCTACCCAGGACCCCTGCCTCGGGCAAAAGGCACGGGGTCCCCTTCCCTTGCCCTAACCGCTGTCCTCTTTTACCCTTCCCCCCCATGGGGAACCTCTACATCGCCCTCCTCCACTTCCCGATGCGGAGCCGGGAGGGAGGGATCGTGGCCACCGCTCTGACCTCGATCAACGTGCCCGATATCGCCCGCACGGCCCGCACCTACGGCGCCTCCCGCTACTACGTGGTCACCCCTCTCGCCAGCCAGCGGCGGATCGCGGAGCGGCTCCGCAGCTTTTGGATGGAAGAGGAGGAATCCTCCAACCGCCGCGAGGCGGTGTCCCTCGTTGCGGTGCGCGAGGAGATCGAGGAGTGCTTCACCGAGGTTACCGCGGCGGAGGGCCAGCCTCCGCTCCTGTGGGGGACGAGCGCGCGGAGCGGCCTCCCCTACCCTCGCCTGAGCTGGGACGAGGCGCGGGCCCTGCTCCGGGAGAGGCCGGTCCTCCTTGCGTTCGGGACGGGGAACGGGATGGCCGATGAGCTCCTCGCCGCGTGCGATGCCCTCCTCCCCCCGGTGCGCGGACGCGGGTACAATTACCTCTCGGTGCGGGCCGCAGTGGCCATCATCTTGGATCGGTTGAAAGGAGAGGAAGTATGACCGGTATGGACGATCTCATCCACGCCCTCGAGGCTGAACAGGTACGGGAGATTCCCGACTTCCGGCCCGGGGACATTGTGCGCTTTTACGAGAAGGTATCGGAGGGGGCGCGGGAGAGGCTGCAGCCCTTCGAAGGGGTTGTGCTCAAGATCTCTGGGTCGGGCACGCGGACGATGATGACGGTCCGCAAGGTCGCGGCCGGGGTGGGCGTGGAGCGCACCGTCCCCGTGCACTCGCCGCGGCTGGAGCGGATCGAAGTGGTCAAGCGTAACGCGGTGCGCAAGAGCCGCCCCTACTGGCTGCGCCGGGTGAGCCGCATCCACAAGATCGAATGACCCCCTCGCCGCAGCGGAAGCCCAAGAAGGAGAAGAAACCACCCTGGATCGTGCGCCTCCTCCGGCGGCGTGGGGTGCGCCTTTCTCACCGCACGGAGTACTGGCTGGGGTGGGCGGAGACGATCGTTGAGGTGGGGGTCATCTTCCTCCTCACGATCAACTTCGTCACCGTCCGGATGACGGTCCCCACGGGGTCCATGAACCCCACGATCGCCCCTGGGGACTCGTTCTTCGTGGATATCCTCACCTACCACTTCCGCGACCCGGTGCCGGGCCGGGTGATCGTGTTCTGGCAACTGGAGGAGATGCAGGTCACGGCGGTTGAGCCGGGCAGCCCAGCGGCCCTGGCCGGGATCGAGCCCAAGGACTGGATCACCCATGTCCAGTACCCGACGATCGGGATCGGCGGGGAGCCCGTGCCCGCGGTGCGCACTGCCGACCGGCGGATCGAGGCCGCCCAGGGGGGGGAGCTCGCGTTCGTTGTCCTCCGGGAGGGCGTTGGGCACAAGCAGCTCTCGGTCTCCGTTCCTGACGGAGCCAAGGATCTCCGTGGGCTTGGGATCGAGTACCGCACGCGGCGCGAGCGGTATGTGAAGCGGCTCATCGCCGTGGGCGGCCAGACCGTGCAGATCGTGGGGGGCAAGATCATCGTGGACGGGTCCCCTCTCGCCCCTGTCGCCGAGCGAACCTACTGGACCCAAGGGGCGGGGATGCAGTACGGGATCGTCCCCACCCACGTCCCGCGGGGCCACTACTTCGTCCTGGGGGACAACACGATGAACTCCTACGACTCCCGCTACTGGGGGTTCGTGCCGGAGGAGGAGCTGATCGGGGCCCCGTTCTTCCGGGTGTGGCCGTTCTCGCGGTTCGGGCCGATGAACGGGTACTGGTGGTCGTCCCTCTAGGATCGGAACCGTTCCCCGCGCCACGGGTCCCCGACGTCGTGGTACCCCCGCGCTTCCCAGTGCCCGCGGCGGACGCTCGTCAGGAACTCCAGGGCCGAAAGGTACTTCGCGCTCTTCCAGGCGTAGAGGGAGGGAACGACGAGGCGCAGCGGAGCCCCGTGTTCCGGAGGCAAGGGGGCTCCGTTCAGCCGGTGGGCGAGGAGGCTGTGAGGATCCTGGAATTGAGGGTAGGGGACGTTCGTCGTGTACCCCTCCCGGCCGTAGGCCATCACCCACGTCACGCCCGGCTGGGGGCGGACGAGATCCACGATCGCCCCGGTGGGGATCCCCTCCCACACGAGGCCCGGCACGCTCCACCCCGTCACGCAGTGAAAATCAGCCTGAACGGTGGTCTGGGGGAAGCGGAGGAGCTCGTCCCAGGTCAGCTCGCCGGGATGCTCCACCGCGCCGAACAGGCGCAGGTGGAACCGGGGGAAGGCGAGGTCCGGAACCGGTCCGATGTCGTAGGGGATGGGCTTTTCCACCCACCGCTGGCCAACGGGAAGCCGTGCGGGCATCATCGCCCGGTACGGTAGCCCTCCCGTGGCTTCGTGGCAAGCGGGGTACGACGGCCGAGCCTGACCGGGAAAAGAAAGGACATGGGGCCCACCATGCGGTACCGAGAGAACATCGTGTGGATTGATCTCGAGACCACCGGTCTCGATCCGGAGACGAGCGTGATCCTCGAGATCGCGGTCGTCATCACCGACAAGCACCTGAACCTGCTCGCCCAGGAATCGCTCGTCGTGCACCACCCCAACGATGCGCTCGTGGGCCTCGACGACTGGGTCCAGGAGCAGCACCAGGCGTCGGGGTTGCTTGAGGAGGTGCGCTGTTCCACGACGACCCTCGCCCAGGCCGAGGCGGCTGTCCTCGCCCTCGTGGGCAAGTACTGCCCGCCCCGAGCGTGTCCGCTCGCCGGGAGCTCGGTGTGCTTCGACCGCCGGTTCCTCGCCCGCCACATGCCACGCCTCAACGCCCACCTCCACTACCGCCAGGTGGACGTGAGCTCGATCAAGGAGATCGTCCGCCGCTGGTACCCCGACCGGGTCCCCGCCAACGGAGCGAACGCCAAGCACCGCGCCCTTCCCGATGTCCTGGAGTCGATCGAGGAGCTGCGCCGCTACCGGGGCACCGTATTTCAGCCCCTCCCCGACCAGGGCCCGCCCGCCTAGACCCCGACGAGCTCGAGGTCCCGCGCCGTGGCTACCGTCTGCCCCGGACGGAGGACGGCCACCCGCCGGACCGTTCCCCCGTAGGCGCGTGAGGTGAACAGGGTGAGGCACCGTTCATCGTACAGGTACAAGGGGGCCGCGGGCTGGTGGGAGCGGACGAGGACACGGATCCCGAGCCGATCCGCGACGCCGCGGAAATAGTCCCGTCCGAACACCGGGCGGCCGGACAGGCCCGGTTCGAGGGGAGGGCGGGGGCGGTCCTCCCAGTCTCCCCACGCCAGCGCCCGCCATTCCGCCGAGCCGAGCTGGATGCGGGCAATGTCGGCGAGCTTCTCCACATCGGGCAGAGCCCCGTGGAGGGCGAGGAGGCCGGCGGGGTGGTGAGCGGCGAACGGGAGCCCGGCGAGGGCCTCCCCCCACGCCGCGGCCTCCGGGGGCAGGAGGCGCTCCCAGAAATCGGCCGGCGCGAACCGCTGGACTGCCCACCCCTCGTGGTTGCCCATGAGGAGGACCACGTGGTCCGGGTGGGCGAGCTTGGCCTGAAGGAGGAGACGGAGGTTGCCGAGCGAATCCGGCCCCCGGTCCACGTAGTCCCCGAGGAACACGAGGACGTGCTCACGGGGGGGGAACTTGTCCAGCACCCGCTCCGTCGCATCGCGGTCCCCGTGCGTATCGCCCACGAACACCGCGGTCCGGTCCGCCGGGAGAGAGATGAGCCGTCCCTCTCTTGCCAAGATCGCCGGTAACCGAGCGCGGGGATCTCCCCAAACCATGGTCGGAACGTACTCCGACCCCGCCCGGCTGGCAACAGGCGGTTCACTCTTAGGGCAATGGGGCTCTACCCTGCCCGAGGCAGTGCTCCTCAGAACCCCTCCAGGCCGTGGTGGCGGCTCAGTTGCTCGAACCGGCCCAAGGCCCACCAACCAAGAGCCAGATAGACGAGGCCCAGCGCGGCCAGGACCGCAAGTTGCACCGGCATGGCGAAGAGCGACACCGGCCGGAGGAAGCCAGGGAGGAAGGCGATCGGGAAGAACACCCCGCCGAGGAGCGGGGCGACGTTGCCCACGAGGCTGAGCAAGGACTCGGCGTCCTTGAACCGCAGGGTGAGGCCGAACAGGAAAAACGCCAGACCATAGGAACCAATGAGCGAGAAGGCCAACACGAACAGAAGCTTTCCCACCACCGCTCCTCCCGGCCATCCAGCGAGGCCGATCACGAGCCCGATCGCGAGCGCTGATTGCACCGTGACCCCAAGGAGGCGAGCTCCGGACCAGGCGGCGATCATGCCGCCGCGGGAGAGCCCGGTGGCGAGGAGTGACTCCAAAATCCCTGACCGCATCGCCCCCCGCAACGAGAAGGCGATCGACCACACCGCCTCCACGTAGTTCCAGTACACCGCCCCGAGCAGGATGTACACCGCATAGAGGGCGGTGCCTGTCGCCAGGGCAAACGCATCTAGTAGTCCGAGTTGCTCTCCCCAGTAGCCGAGGAGTAATGCGGGCAGGGCGAGGAAGAGCGGTGTGGTGAGCGAACCGTAGAACTCAGAGCGGTAGCGGGTCATGCTCCGCAAGCTATAGAGGAGGAGGGTAAACGCGGGCCGCATCTCAGAACTCCCCGGTGGTGCCGGCGGCCTTCATCCGCCGCTCCGCCCGCTCTAGGAGGACCCAGCCCGCAAGGGCGTACGCTACGCCGCTTGCCACGAGCCACGCAATCTGTGGCTTGACTGCGTCCCCCTGTAAGAGGGGACGAGCGGCCTCGATCCCGTAAGCAGGCCGTCATCGATTTTGGGCTGCGATCCCAGGGTGAGCACTGCTGTCCGCTCTGCCTTGGCCCGGGCCATGATCTCTGGCGCTGTGCCCTGAGCGATGAGACGGCCTTCGTCAATGATGAGAAGGCGGGTGGGGAGACGCTCCGCCTCCAGCATGTTGTGGGTGGCGTTGAGCACAGTGATGCGCTCCTGGGGTAGCTCCCGCAGGATACGCCATACGTCCTCCACCCCCTGGGGATCGAGCCCGGCAGTGGGCTCGTCGAGGATGAGGACCGACGGACGATGGATGAGGGCCCGGGCGATGGCCAGGCGCTTGCGCATCCCGCTCGAGAGCGAGGCCGACGAGCCCAAGGAGCTCTTCCGCCCGCCGGCGGGCTTCCTTGCCGGGCATGTTGTGGAGCCCAGCGAAGAGGAGAAGGTTCTCCCGCGCCGTGAGCTTCCAGTAAAGGGTGCGTTCCCCGGCAAGGACCACGCCCAAAAGGCGCCGCACCTTGACCGGCTCGCGCAGGGCGTCGATCCCGTCCACTTCGACCTCGCCCGTGGTGGGAAAGAGGAGGGTGGCGACGATCTTGAGCAGAGTGGTTTTTCCCGCGCCGTTTGGGCCAAGACCCCCCACGAACTCGCCGCGGGAGATCTCGAGATCGATCCCATGCAGGGCGTTGATTTCCCGTCGTACCCCATGCCGGAGAAGCCCCGCCCGCTCCCGCACCACGTAGGTTTTCGCTACTCCCCGACAGATGATCATCGTATCCTCCGTGGTCTCCTCTGGAGCCCTGGGCCATCACCTCGTCCTGGCGGAGTCAAGGGCGCGGGCCAGGCGATCCACAGCTTCGAGGGGCAGGGCCTCGCCGCGCACCTGGCCGTCCAACCCGGCCTCGGCCAGGATCCGATCCGCCTCCGTAGCCGAGAGCTGCCCGAGGAGGGCGCGACGGAGGGTCTTCCGCCGGCCGGAGAAGATGAGGGAGAGCGCCCGCTCGAACGCCGCCTCCGGCGCCGTGACGTGCGGCACGGCGAGCTTCCGTAGCCGGATGAGGGCCGAGTCCACCTCCGGCGGGGGGAAGAACACGGTCCGCGGCACTTTGCGCACCACCTCGGCGTCGAAGTAGGCACGGAGGTGAACCCCGAGCCGGCTCGCCTCCGGTCCTGGGGGAGCGACGAGCTTCTTCCCGACCTCCCGCTGGACCATGAGCACCGCCCGCTCCACCGGCTCCCGCTCCCGGATGAGTTTCACGAGGACATCGCTTGTGATCCCGTAGGGGAGGTTCCCCACGAGGAGGATCCGTTCCCCAAGCGAGCTGAGCGGGAGCCCGCGGAAATCCCCATGGAGGACCCTCACGTTGGGGTAAGCGGCGGTCGTCTCCTCCAGGACCGGGATCAGCCGCCGGTCCACCTCGACCGCCACGAGCTCCCGCACCCGCGGGGCGAGCGCCACGGTGAGGGTCCCCGCGCCCGCGCCGATCTCGACCGCGATCTCGTCCCCCCTCGCTTCGGCCGACTCAACGATCCTCGCGAGGGTGTTCCCGTCGGCGAGGAAGTGCTGGCCGAGCTCGGGGCGCAGACGGACCCCGTGTCGGGACAGGACTTCCCGCAGGACCGTGGGCGATGTGAGTTTCCCTTCCATCCCGCGCATGATAGCGCTCGAGCCCTAGCGGGCGGGAAGGAGGTAGAGGAAGATTGCGAAGTAGTGGCACATCCCGCCCGCGAGCACCATGAGGTGCCAGATGGCGTGGTTGAACGGAAGGCGCTTCCACGCGTAGAAGATGATCCCCAAGGTATAGATCACGCCACCGGCGAGGAGGAGCGCGAGCGCCCCCAATGGAACATGGGTCACGACCTGGTGCGCCGCCACCACGATCAGCCATCCCATCGCGACGTAGGTGACGACCGATGCCCTGCGCAGGCGCCCCAAAAACAAGGACTTGAACACGACCCCCGCCGCGGCCATCGCCCACACGACCCCGAGGAGCGCCCACCCCCACGGGTTCCAGAGGCGGATCACGAGGAACGGGGTGTAGGTCCCGGCGATGAGGAGGTAGATCGAGGCGTGGTCGAGGATCCGGAACACAGCCTTCGCCTGCCGGTTCCGCACGCTGTGGTAGAGGGTCGAGGCGAGATGGGTTAGGACGAGGGTTGTCCCGTACACGACGAGGCTCGCGATCTGGCCCGCACTCGCTCCCCGCACCACGCCGAGCGCGGCGAGGGCGGCGAGGCCAGCCAGGCTGAGGCCCGTGGCCACGGCGTGGGTGACCGCGTTCGCGATCTCCTCGCCTTCCGTGTACTCGGGGAGCTCGCGGTTCACCCTACCTCCGGCGGCGCCGCGCCCGAGCGAACGGGTGGAGCGCCCGTCCGAGAGGCGATCGCTGGAGGGCGATCGCATCGAACCGGCACACCTCGTGGCAGCACATGCAGCGGATGCACGTCTGACGGTTGATGTGCGCCTTCCCCGCCGTTACGGTGGCCGCGCCGGTGGGGCAGATGCGGGCGCAGGCCCCGCATCCCACGCAGTTTTGGCGCACGATCTGCGGGCGGAGGGAGAGCTGGCGGGTGACGAACTGCGTCAGGAACCGCGGGGCCCAGCCGACGATCTCCCCCGCCGGGATCGGCGGGAGGGCGAAGTCGGCGACGCCGACCGTCGCGATCGGCTCACCCACGATCTCCACGTCCCTCGCTCCCAGCCCCCGTTCCTGGGCGTAGCGGGTGGTCCGGACGGCGAGCGGATCGAGCCCGATGATCCGCGATGCCACGGCGTCCACGGCCACCGCATCGCGGCTGGCGAGGATCACCCCGAGCTCGCGCAGCGTCCCATTTGCCGGTCCTGCTCCCGCCATCGCCACAATCCCATCCATGATCGTGAGCTGGGGCGGGGCGACCGCGAAGATGTCCACAAGGAGTTGGCTGAACTCGGCGGGGTCCTTGTGCTGCCCGTGGAACGCGGTGCGCAGCCCGCCGGGGATCACGCCATACATGTTCTTTACCGCGCCGGTGAACAGGGTCAGGGAATGGGTCTTCAGCTTGGGGAGATCGATGATGACGTCCGCTTCGCGGAGCGCGCGGGCGAGGTAGACCTCCTTGAGGACCACCCCCGCGCACTCCACGCGGGTGAACCCCTCCTCCCGCAGGTTGACGAGCCTCACCCCCAGCCGCTCCGCCAGGGCGCGGTACCCGGAGATCGCGAACCCATCCGGAGTCGAGGGGTGGAGGTCGTCGCCGACCGTGATGTGCGGCGTGTAGTCCCGCACGACCGCGAGGACCGCAGCGGTGAACGTGGGATGGGTGACGATCCCCCGCTCGGGAGGGGACGGCGGGGAGAGGTGGTTGATCTTCACGAACACCCGGCTGTCCGGCCGGAGGATGTCGTCCACCCCTCCAATCGCCGCCAGCGCGGCCTCCACGGCTGAGCGGATCTCCGCCTCATCGTAGGTTCGCACGGCCTTCACGGCGACCGGCGTGGGAATCATGGATGATGGAACCTCGGGGTCCAACGGCCTACCCCGCCGCCACCGGGGGCGCCTCTTCGGGGAACCCCATCTTAACGAGGTAGTCCTGGAACCGGGGGTCGGACCGGGCGCTATCGAACCAGGGATGGACCTTGAGAAGGCGTAGCCCCGGATCGCGTGCCTGGAAGGACTTCTCGAGCCAGGCCAGGCCCTCGTCCACGTGCCCGAGGGCGAAATGAGCGGAGGCGACCGTGAACGCGTGGCCGAGTCCGGAATCCTTTCTCTCCAGTGCCCGCAGGTTTTCCTCGGCGGTCGTCGTCTCCCCCATCCCGGCGTAGGTCACGACCCGGGACGCTTGGATCTCGGTCTGCAGTCGGTCCGTCTTGGCGACCCTCGCTTCGGCCTTCCGGAATGCTTCCAGGGCCTGCTCGTGCCGCCCGAGCAGGGTGTACACGATGCCGAGGGTGACGCGGGGCTGAACCCATTCCGGATCGAGATCGAGGGTCCGCTGAAGCTGGACGATCGCCTCCTCGTACTGCCGGGCGAAGACGAGGCACCGCCCGTAGGTGTGGTTCGCGATCGGCGAATTGGGCTCCATGACGAGGACCTTGTTCATGGTCTCCAGGGCCTCGTCGAAGCGGCCGAGGAACGTGAAATGGTCCGCGAACGCCCGGCGCACCGCGCTGCTGTTGGGATCGAGATCGAGGGCCTTGTTGAGCTCCGCCTCGGCCTCGGCCCACTTCCCCGCCGTCTGAAGGACGGAAGCGAGGGACAGGTGGCCCTCCACGAAGTCGGCGGCGAGGGCCTGCGCCCGGCGGTGTTGATCGAGGGCTTCGCTGAACTGCCCGGACTCCCAGAGGATGGCGGACAGGGCCATGTTGATGATTGGGGAGAGGGGGTCGAGGGCGAGGGCGCGCTTCATCTCGGCGAGGGCCTCCGACGTCCGGCCGAGGTCGCTCAGGAGGTTGGCGTACCAATGGCGGGCGGTGGCGTAGTTTGGGTTCTGCTCGATCGCCTTCTTGAACCGGGCAGCCGCCCGCTCCGTGTCGTGCTCGAACAGCCACTCGATGAGAGCCAGCGACGTGTTCGCCTCAGCGAGGTCCTCGTCCAGTTCGAGGGCCTTCTGCGCCGCCTCCTTGGCGAGGGGGAGCGCCTCGTGCACCGGCAGATGTCCTTGGCTGGCGAGCACGCTGTAGGAGTCCGCCAAGCCAGCGTAGGCGAGGGCGTAGTAGGGATCGGCCGCGATCACATCCTGGAAGATCTCGATCGCTCGCTTGAGGCCACTCGCGGAACGCTGGTTCCAGAAATGGCGGCCCTTCAGGTACAGCATGTAGATGTCCACATCCCGCGCTCCCGCTGGCTGGAGGCGTCGCTCCTCGCCAGCGACGAGCTTCACCTCAAGCATCTCCGCCACCTTGTGCGCGATCTCGGTCTGGACAGCAAGCACGTCCTCGAGCTTGCGGTCATAGGCCTCCGACCACAGGTGTTCCTCGGTCTGGGCATCGATGAGCTGGAGGTTGATCCGCAGCTGGTGGTCCACCTTGCGCACGCTGCCCTCCAGCACCGTGGCCACCCTCAGCTCCTGGGCGATCTCGGCGATGGACTTCTTGGTCCCCTTGTACTTCATGACCGAGGTCTGGGCGATCACGCGCAGTCCGCGGATTCGGGAGAGGGTGAAGATGAGCTCCTCCGTCATCCCGTCGGCGAAGAAGGCGTCGGCTGGGTCAGGGCTGGTGTTTGCGAGGGGGAGGACGGCGATCCGCGTGCGGTCCACCGGGCGCGGTTCCTCCGGCCGGACCTGGGACCACGGGAACGCCACCGCGTACACCTCCGTCGGCACGCGGACATTCTTCAGGGCTTGCCTTCCCATGCTGACGAGCGGGAAGTGCACCTTGTTCCACACGTGATCGTACACCTGGGCAGAGATGCAAACTCCCTCCGGCTCAGCAAGCGGGGCGATCCGTGACGCCACGTTCACTCCATCCCCGAACAGGTCACCCTGGCGGTGGACGACATCTCCGACATGGACCCCGATCCGGATCCGGATCCGGCGCTCGGGGGGCTGAGAGGTGTTCCGCGCATGGAGGGCCTCCTGGATTGCAATCGCGCACCGCGTCGCCTGGAGAGCGCTGGGGAACTCGACGAGGAACCCATCGCCCATCGCCTTGACCACCCGTCCGCCGTGGGAGGAGAACAGGGGGCGCAGTAGGGCATCGTGTTCCTCGAGGAGCTTGAGCGAGAGGTCCTCGTTCGTTTGCCCGAGGAGGGTGTACCCGACGATGTCGGTGATCAGGATCGCGCTCAGACGGCGTTCCTCTTCAGGCATGGTCGTTCCCCCCTTCCGGATATTCGCATTATACCGAGCCCCCTGGGCTCCCCGTGGCGGAGCGAGGGCGGCGGCGCTACGATCCGCCGGCCTTTCCCCGATGCGGGGGAGGGCCGAGGGGGCGGTCGTGGCGAGCGATCTGCAGGTGCTTCTCGCCGTGCGCGATCTCAAGAAGAGCTACGGCACCGTCCACGCCGTGGACGGGGTCTCGTTCGCGGTCCGGGTGGGGACCGTGTTCACCCTGCTTGGGCCCAATGGAGCCGGCAAGACGACGACCCTGGAGATCCTCGAGGGGATCCGCGACGCGGACTCCGGCGAGATCGAGATGTTCGGGGCCCGGGTGCGGCGGGTGACGGCGGGGATGAAGGGACGGATGGGCGTGCTGCTCCAGGAGGGCGGATTCGAGCCCTACCTCCGGGTGCGGGAGGTCCTCGCCCTGTTCGCGTCGTTCTTCGATCGGCCGCGGCCGGTAGCGGAGGTCCTGGCTGAGGTCGCGCTCGAGGACAAGGCCGGGAGCCTGGTGCGGCACCTGTCGGGAGGGCAGAAGCAGCGCCTCGCCCTCGGCGCTGCCCTCATCAACGATCCGGACCTTGTGTTCCTCGACGAGCCCACCACCGGGCTCGATCCCCAAGCCCGCCGCAACATCTGGGCGATCGCCGAGCGCCTGAAAGGGGAGGGGAAAACGATCGTCCTCACCACCCACTACATGGAGGAGGCGGAGGCCCTCTCCGATGAGGTGTGCATCATGGACCACGGCCGCGTGATCGCCCACGGCAGCCCGCGCGACCTCACGTCCAGCCTCGGGCAGGAGACGCTCATCGAGTTCGACGCGTTCGACCTCAGCCCGGAGGCGTTGGCGAGCCTTCCCGGGGAGGCACACGGGGACGGGACGACGGTGACCCTGACGACGCCCGATCTGGTGGCGGCGCTGGAGGGGCTCCTCTCCTGGTCCCGTGACCGAGGGATCCCCCTCCGGAACATGGTCGTGCGCCAGCCGAACCTGGAAGATGTGTTCCTCTCCCTCACCGGGAGGAGGCTTCGCGCGTGAGGGCCGTTCTCCAACTGGCGCGGTGTTCCCTCGGTACCGCGTTGCGGGAGAAGGAAACCTTGTTCTGGTTCGTCGTGTTCCCGCTCCTCCTCCTCTCGGTCCTGACGCTCGTGTTCGGGCACCTCGGGGAAGAGGGGACGATGAACTTCACCGTCGCGCTCGCGAACCTCGACCGGGAGGAGGGGGTCGCGTTGGTGGTGGAGGAGGTGTTCGTCTCCCTGTCCGCCCCGCCCCGAGCAGGAGAGGAGCCCCTCTTTACCCTGCGCCAGCCCGCTTCCGGGGAGGATGCGGAGCGGTTCCTCGCCCGGGAGAGGGAGGCGGTCCGGCTGGGGGACGTCGCGGCCCTGATCGTGATCCCGCCCGGGTTCAGCTCCGCGGCGCTGGCGGCCCTGGTCGGGTCCGGATCCCCTGCTTTGCTCGCGGTGTACGCAAGCGACGCGAACGCCGCCTCGACCATGGCCGCGGATGTCGTGGCGCAGGTCCTGGCGCGGCTGAACCGGGAGCTCCTCACCCAAGCCGGCCTCTACCAGCCGGCGGCCGCGACCCCCGTGCGCACGGAGTGGATCGGGGAGGCCAGTGCGCCCGTGGCGTACGTGGACTTCCTCCTCCCGGGGATCGTCCTCATGGCGTTCTTCATGGGCGGGCTGTTCAACGTGCCGGGGACGATCCTCTTCTCGCGGGACCTGAAGATCCTCCGCCGCTACTGGGTGACCCCCCTCCGCGTACCGCAGTACCTCGCTGGGTTCGCGCTTGGCTACCTGGCGATGTGCGGGCTCCAGTTCACCCTCCTTCTCCTCCTCGGCCGGGTGGGGTTCGGAGCCACGGTGGCGTTCACCCGGCCCTTGGCCGTCGGGTACCTCGTCCTGGCGGCGGTCACGTTCCTCGCGTTCGGGTTCTTCGTCGCTTCGCTCGCCAAGACGGCACAGTCGGGGATGGCCATCGCCAACATCATCAACATGCCGCTCCTGTTCCTAAGCGGCCTCTTCTTCCCGGTGGCGGACCTCCCGCTGTTCCTGCGCGTCCTCCTCTACCTCAACCCGTTGAGCTACCTCGCGGAAGGGCTCCGCTTCTCCCTCGGGACAGGGCAGGCCACCCTCCCTCTCCCTCTGACGTTCCTCGTGCCCCTCGGGTGGACGGGGCTGTCCGCGGCCGTCGCCGTGCGGCGTCTGCGGTGGGACGTGGCCCGATGACCGGGTTCCGGAAGCTCCTCCGGACGCAGGCCCTCGTCTTCCTACGGGACAAGGTCGCGTTGTTCTTCATCCTCCTGTTCCCCGTCGTGTTCATCCTCATCTTCGGGTTCGTGTGGGGAGGGAGCGAGGGCGGGGGGAAGGTGACCCTCGGCCTCCTCGTCGTCGGGGAACGCGATGCCCTGCTCGACGAGGTCCTCACCTCCCAGGACACGGTGACGGTGCGGCAGTACGAGGACCGCGCCGAGCTCGAGGCCGACCTCGCCCAGCAGGTGCTCGGCCTGGGGTTGGTGTGGGATGGGGAGGAGCTCCTCTTTCTCCAGGATCCAACCCGCGTTCAGGAGGGGTACGCCCTGGCCGAGGTGGCCCAGGGGATCGCGGCGGAGCTCAACCTACGCCGGCAGGGGTTGGCCCCGGTGATCCAGGTGGAGCGGGTGAGCGTTGGGCGAACGCCGGCCGGCTGGTTCACGCTGGTCGTGCCGGGGATCATGGCGTTCTCGGTCCTCATGTCGGGGCTCCTCGCCGTATCGGGGCGCATCACCCAGATGAAGGAGCGAAGGCTCCTCGATCGCCTCCTCGTGACCCCCATGTCCCCCACCGCCCTCCTCGGAGCGATCGGCCTGGTGCGGCTGGGGGTGGGGTTCGTCTCTACCACGATCACACTGGGCCTGGCCGTGGTCCTGTTCCGCGTTCAGCTTGAGGTGAACTGGGGCCTGTACACGGTGTTCGTCATCGCGGCGACCAGCGGGGCGATGGGGTTGGGCACGCTGATCGCCCTCGTCGTGCGCCGTCCGACCAGCGCGAGCACGGTGGCGAACATCCTCGCCCAGATCATGCTCTTCCTGTCAGGGGTTTACTTTCCCCTGGAGATCATGCCCGCGTTCCTCCGCGCGGTGGGCCGCGTCGTCCCCCTCACGTACATGGTCGAGGGGATGAGGTACGTGACCGGCGTGGCCGACATGTCCGCCTCGAGGTTCGCCCTCGTCACGGCGGGGTTGCTCGGGGTGGGGCTCGGCCTGTTCCCCGCTCTCAGCCGGTACGTGGTCAGGGTCGGACGCCGCTAGGGGTTCAGGTAGTGGCGGAGTCCATCCCGCTGCGGCAAGGGGGGCGGCCCCGCGGCACTCCCCGGCTGAGGGCGACGTTGTCGCGGAGCACCTCCACCATTGAACCTCCTGCCCCCCAACGGGCACATACTGAATGAACGGAGAGGGTAGAGTTCACGCCCGGCGGCTGCGGTACGAGCAGCGGGGGAGAGGAGAGCTATTGGCGGACGATCGGGAGTTGGTGGGCCAGGTGGCGCGCGGGAATGGACGGGCGTTCCGCGCCCTCTACGAGCGGTACGCCGATCGGGTGTTCCGCTACGCGCTCACCCTCCTCCGGAACCGGCATCTCGCCGAAGAGGTGGTGCAGGAGACGATGGTCGCCGTGTGGAACGGGGCGGACAAGTTTGAGGGGAGATCCCAGGTCTCGACGTGGATCTTCGGGATCGCCCGCCATCACGCGTACCGCATCGGGCGGGGCGAGGTGAAGGGCGAACGGGTCCCCGACGAAGAGGGGGAATCCCCGGATCCCGCCCTTATGGTGGAGCAGGAGGTGCGGGTGCAACGGGCGGTGGCGGGGCTGCCCCCTGACCAGCGCGAGGTCGTGTTCCTCGCGTTCTACGCGGGCCTCCCCTACGAGGAGATCGCCCGGGTGCAAGGGGTTCCGGAGGGGACGGTGAAGTCGCGGATGTTCCACGCCAAGAAGAGGCTCGCCGAGGAGCTCAGGCCATGACGTGCGACGAGGCACGGGAGCGGATCCCGTTCTATGCGGCGCGCGCCCTCCCCGAGCCGGAAGGGGCGGCCCTCCTCGAGCACGTGGTGGGCTGCGAGCTCTGCCAGGGGGAGCTCGTGGAGGCGATGCGCCTCGGGCACGAACTTCGCGCCGCGTTCGCGCGGCTCCCGGGCCCGCCCGTGGGGACGTGGCTGTCGGTTGCCGCGCGGACGGTGGGCGCGTCCCTCCTCGCGGTGGGTGTGGGGTCGGAGATTGCGGGCTTGACCCTCGCTGTAGAGGCCACGAAGTCCGGGTTCTCGGTCACGGGGAGCCTGTCCCTCCTCGGGCGGGAAGTCCCGGTATTGCGGATCTAGAAGGAGGTAGACGATGAGCGACGAAGAGAAAGAGGGGAAGACCGACGTGGAGGAGCTGCGTGGGGTGCTGGATGTCGTCACGCAGCAGGTGCCAGGGCTCCTCAAGGGGCTGCGCGACGTCCTGTACTCGAAGGAAGCGGCGGAGAGCATGGCCGATGCGGTGGGCACGTTCTACAAGAAGCTCGTGGAGTCCGGCATTCCCAAGGAGGAAGCGCTCGAGATGGCCCGCGGGTACATGATCAACCTCCGCGAGCTGTTCAAGGGGGTCCAGTCCGGCAAGGGCGTGGGCGTCCAGATGGGCGACGAAGAGGAGGACGACTGAGACGGCTGTGGCACGGGATCAGGGCGGCGGGGGCAGTGGTCCGCCTCCTCGCCGCCCTGATCGGGTTCTCCATCGGATACGTGTGGGTCCGGCGCCGAGCGGTGGCCACCTTTCGCCGCCGGCTGCGCCGCCAGGGAGTGCCCGCCGCCGAGGCGGCGGTGCTCGCCTCTGACTACCGGGAAGCGTTCCGGCTCTCCGCCCTCGCGTCGAGGATCGGCCGCCACAACTCGCGGCCGGCGGACGGTAGCTGACTCCCCATCCCCAGGTATAATCTAATTGCGCGGTGCGCGCTAGGCACCGCACAGGTGGTTGGTTAGGTTTTATGAAGGCAGCACAAGCGACGGATACCGTCAACATGGCTTTGTTCTGCGATTTCGAGAACATCGCCCTCGGAGTGCGGGAAGCGAACTACCCCGCGTTCGATATCGAGAAGGTTCTGGAGCGGCTCCTCCTCAAGGGGAACATCGTGGTGAAGAAGGCCTACTGTGACTGGGCGCGCTACAAGGAGTTCAAGGCGCCCATGCACGAGGCGTCGTTCGAGCTGATCGAGATCCCCCATGTGAGCCAGTCCGGGAAGAACTCCGCCGACATCCGGATGGTGGTCGACGCCCTCGACCTCTGCTACACGAAGCAGCACGTGGACACGTTCGTGATCATCAGCGGCGATTCCGACTTCTCGCCCTTGGTGAGCAAGCTGCGCGAGAACAACCGGACCGTGATCGGGGTTGGGGTCAAGAACTCCACCTCCGACCTCCTCATCGCCAACTGCGACGAGTTCATCTTCTACGATGACCTCGTCCGCGCGGCGCGGCCGGCCGTAAAGGACCAGCCCAAGTCGGGCGGTCGCAAGCCGGCGGCGAAGAAGAGCCAACAGCCGGCGCTCCCCCCCGTGGATCCCAAGAAGCAGGAGGCGTGGAACCTCGTCGTGGAGACGTACAAGGCCCTACTCAAGGAGCGGGGGGAAGGGGAGAACATCTGGGGGTCCATGGTCAAGCAGACCCTCAAGCGGCGGCGCCCAGGGTTCAGCGAGTCCTACCACGGGTTCAGCTCGTTCGGGCAACTCCTCGAGGAGGCCGGGGCGCGGGGGATCCTCGACCTCGAACGGGACGAGAAGTCCGGCGGGTACATCATCAAGGGCTGCCACGCTTCGTAGCGGCCGCCCTTCCCCGCACGGCCGGCGGGGATAGTCTGCGACGAGATCCGTCCACCACGGGCGAGGCCGCAGAACTCACCCGACGTGGCGCTCGATCGCCCAGCCCCGCGCCGGGGCGGCGGAGAGGAACCGGTCCCCCGAGAGAGCGCGCTCGATCGGGGTCGCCCCCGGGGGGATCTCCCCGCGCACGGCGAGGGAGAGGACAAGCGCCGCGTGCCATCCCGTGAGCTTCTCCATCGCCCGGAACCCGGTTGGGGGGTCGTAGCGATCCACAAGGCTCACCCGGGCCTCGGCCGGGCGGCCGTCGCGTGTCCCCCGCGCCCGGACGTGGATCACGCACACGTCGCGCGCCTCCGGGTCGGCCAGGGCCCGGTCAAAAAGGGAGATCAGCACATCCCGCGGCGCTACCAAGTTGTTCCCGACCTGAATCGCCTCGCGCCCAAACAGCCCCAAGGCGCGGAGGCCGTGGAGGAGGTGGACGTGGCCGGGGTAGCGGAGGGTCTTGTTCTCCAGGGTGCTCAGCCTCCCTGCGTACATCCAGGGCATGGTGGACAGGCCGCCCGAGGTGACGAATGCCTCGAGCTCCCCGAGCGGCGGGATCTCCAGCTTCTCGATCTCAGCTAGGGCAGGGACGGGGGTGACCACTCCCCCGCGGAGGAAGTACGCCTCACCTTCGTACTCGTTCACCAGTCCCTCGGCGCTGAAGAACAGGGCGTAGTTCCACGGCGGTTGGGGGTCCTCCGGAAGGCCTCCGTCGTAGATCCGTACTTCTTCGGCCTCGTCGAGGAGATCCATCGCGACCAGGGCGAGCGTCACGTTCATGCCCGGTCCCATCCCGCAGTCGGGGACGAGGGCGACCCCCGCCTTCTTCGCTTCCCGACCGAGGGCGAGCTCGTCGCGGACGATCCCCGTGTGGCCGCCGAGATCCACCATGTGCGTCTTCGTCCCGATCGCGACCCGGGCGAGGCCGAGGTTGAACCGGTACGAGGCGGCGGAGAGGAGCCCATCGGCCTCCGCGAGGAGCGGGACGAGCGTCTGCGGTTGGGATGCATCCCCCACCGCCGCCTCGGCCACCTGCTGGCCGAGGAGCCCGTTCAGCCGCTCCGCCCCCGCGCGCGCGATCGCAGCATTGCGGTCAAGGAGCGCGATCCGCTCCGCCTCGCCATGACGGGCGAGGTCGTAGGCCGCCGCCACGCCCTGCCGTCCGGCCCCGATCACCACGTACCGGTAACCCATCACGACCTCCTCCCTATCGTGCAATGGTTGCGGATAGTTCGCGCCTGAGCCAGCCCCGGAGAGGCTCCCCCACCACTTTCTCCCACCCCGGGGTCTCGAAGAAGTCCTCGTAACGGCACACCGTGACTTCATCGAGCGCGTGGGGCCGCCGGGCGAGAGGATACCGCTCGTGGAGGTGGAGGGGGTAGTTCGCCCACGGCGGGAGCTCCTCGATACCCTCACGCTCGAGGGAGGAGAGGACTACCCCTGCGAGCAGGGCCTGGTGGGCAAAGATTGCGTACCTCTCGTCCTCCCGGTAGAACGCCGCGAGCCGAGGATCGCGGTACAGCCACGGGAACATCGTCGCCCACCGGCCGAGAACGCCTCGCTCCGGGCGCACCACGAGGAGCCCGGCGTTGAAGTAGGGCCGGATCGCGACCTCGTCCACGGACGATTCCATCGGAAACAGGCGGTCCGCGGGGACCGCGCACGTGCGGTAGATGAGGTCCCAGAACGGGGACACCGGATCGGCGAGGCGCGAGCCAATGAGCGCGAGGTCTACCGGCCGGGCCCCCACCGCCACCCCCGGCGGGAGGTGGAGTTCGTCCGGCTCGCGGAGGATGAGGGTCCCCGCGTCCATCCAGACGAGGGTCGAGCGGGTGGCGGCCGCGCGGGCTTCCGCCACCCCGGCGGCGAGGACCTTCGCCCCAAACGGGAACCCGGCTCCGCTGCGGTCAGTTGCGAGCGGAACGAGGTCAGCCCCCGCCGCCCGAAGGCCATCGCGGACCGACTCCGGGAGGGGCATCGCCTGCGGAGCGAGGACCCAGACTGAGCTCCCTGCCAGCCGCCCGCCGAAGGCGCGGAGGCTTCGGGTGAGGAGGAGCGCCCTCCGTCCCGCGGGCTCATCCTCGGCAAGGCACGCGAACACGAGATCGGCCATCTTCAATCCCGGTTGATCCTACCCTGGAGCGCTCGCGCCAGTTCCCGGGCCTCGGTGCGGAGCTGGTCCTCCCCCACCTTCCGCGTCACGATCTCCCCGAGGAACGTAACCTCGACGCGCTTCCCGGCGAGGGAGTTCCGGATCATCTCCCGCGCCCGGCCCGTCTTCCCCCCGCCGGTGGTGAACAGGACGGCGAGCTTTTTCCCCTCGAGCTGCGCCTCCTTGAGGAACGTCCGCACCGGAACGGCAGGCTTCCCCGCCCAGATCGGCGTGCAGAGGACGATCCGCTCCACTCCGGCGAAGTCGAGGTCCATCGGACGAATCCCCATCGGGATCCCGCAGGCTGCCCGGAGCCCCATCCCGAGGAACCCGCGTTCGCGCACGGCCTTGATCTCCCGCACCTCGGCCGGCAGTTCCGCGGCGAGCGTTTGGGCGATCGTGCGCGTGGTCCCGTACCGGCTGTAGTAGACGACGACGGTCTTCATCGCTCCTCCTCTAGCGCGGCAGGGTTGGACCACGCTGGTCCTGGTAGGCCCCGCCTGCCTCCTTCTCCCCGTACGTGCGCGCGGGGCGCTCCCCGCGGGTGAACACGATCTGGGCGATCCCCTGCCCGATGTGGAGCCGCAGCGGGAGCGGGGAGGTGTTGATGAGGGACAGCGTGAGCTTGCCCCGCCACCCCGGTTCGAGCGGGGTCACGTTCACGATGAGCCCACACCGGGCATAGGTGGACTTTCCGAACACCAGACCCATTACGTCGTCCGGCATATCCAACACCTCCACGCTCTCTGCGAGGACGTTGGCGTGGGGGGCGAGGTCGAACGTCTCCTCGGCCACCACCTCCCGGAACTGGTCCTGGGGAAGATTCACCGGGTCGAGGAGCGCGTCCACCCTGCCCAAGGGGACGAGAAACCGCGATCCGAGCCGGATATCGTACCCGAACGAGCCCAGGCCGTAGGACGGCTTCCCCTCCTGGCGGGGCACGAACGGGGCGATGAGCGGCGGGTTCCCCCTAGCCAACACCGCGATCTCCCGATCGCTGAGGATGCTCACCCGGGAATCGTACCCGGATGCGCGCCCCCCCATGGAGGGAGGCCCAAGGTCCCGTCTGGTCTCGGGACCGACGAGTCGCTACCGGACGATTACGGTGAGGGTGAAGGTTTTCTCAGGAGGCGTGGCCTCCCACGAACGGCGGTAGGCGAAGGAGAGGTGCCCCGCGCCGGTCTCGGTTGCCTGGTAGCGGAAGTAGAACACCCCGCCCGCCCCGATGAGATGGGAGTCCGCGCGGTAGGGGAGGCCCTCAATCCGTGCCAGGAACGCCGGCTCCTCCACCGCCTCCCATCCGTAGCCGGTGGTGGGGTTCCCGGGCAGGGCGATCAACAGCCTTTCCCCCCCGTTCAGGGAGACCGTCGTCCCGTCGTCCCGTTCGTCCACCTGGCGGTAGAGCGCGAGGCCGATCCCGCACACTGTGGCCTCGGCCATGCTCCATCCGGCGCGGGGGGCCGCGTCGGGCGCGGTGACCTGGAGCTCAGCCTGGAAGTCCCCGATCGAGGTCACGACGAGGAGGGTGTACTTCCCCTCGGCCACGGGTTCCCCATCCATGGTGGCCAGGTCCCAGTGCCCGAGCCACTCGTCTGACGGGAGGGGGTAGGCCGTCGCCTCATCGGCGTAGACCGCGGCCCCGGTGGGATCGAGGACGAGGAAGGCGGACACGAAGATAGTCCCGCACGTGCAGGGGCATGGATCATCGCCCGTGAGCTCCACGGCGAGCCCCTGCCCCTGCGAAAAGGTGAACACCCCAGTCGTCACCCGCACCTCTTCGAGGGAAATCGAGCTCGTCGCCGTCCCCAACGCCTGCCCGAAGGATCCAATCGCCAGTCCAGCCACGAGGAGCAATGCCAAGCGAACCGTGCGCATGATCAGCACCTCCGTAAGAAGTATACGTAGCCGGGCCCCTTGGTTTCGCGGGGGCCGCGGGGATAGGTGACGGGATCTTCGTTCCGCCGTATCATCTCTTTCTGAGGGCCATGCCTCGGGACGGGTTTCGGGCATGAGGATCGTGTTCGTGACGACCTTTCCCACCGCGGAGAGCGGGGGAGCGGGGCGGGTGGCCCACGAGTTGGCCGCGGCGAGCGCCCGGACCCACGACGTCCTCCTCGTGATCCCTGGCGAGCGCACGGAATGGATCGCTTCTTGCCAGGGCGAACCGACCCGGGTGCGGGTGGCGACGCGCGGGGAAGGGGATGTTCAGCTCCCCGATCTCCGGACGCGGGATGGGCTGGAGGCGCTCCTTCAGGATTTCCGGCCGGACGTCGTCCATGCCCACGACTTCAGCCCTCTTTCCCTGTGGTTTCAGGATTGGGCTCACCGAAATGGGCGGCCGTTCGCGGTGACCCTCCACTGCCTGCCCTCGCAGGCACAGGCGTTTGGTTCCGTGGAGAAGCCGCGGCTCACCCGGTGGATGGGGGAGAGCCCCCTCTTCCCCACGTTCATCCGCCTCTTCCTCCACCGCTGCGATGGAGTGATCGCCCTCAACGCGGCGATGGTGGAGGACCTGCGGCGGTTCGGGTACCGGGGGCCTCTGTACCGGGTGCCCAACGGCCGGGATCTTGCGGCGTACCGCGACCTCCCTCCGGCGGACATCACGCAGCCGGTGAAGGAGTTCCTGTTCGTGGGGTCGTTCGCTCGGCGCAAGAACCAGCGCTACCTTTTGGAGATGATGGCGTACCTCACCGTCCCCGCTCGGCTCGTGCTCGTCGGGGAGACGCTCGAACCGAGGTACCTGGAGGAGCTCCGGGCGCACGTCCGCGACCGGGCGCTGGGGAACGTGGCTATCGTCGGTCCTGTTCCGCACACGGAGATCCCCCACCTCCTCCGCGCGGCCCACGTCTTCGTGTCGGCGTCGAAGCTCGAGGTGCAAAGCCTGGCCGTGATCGAGGCCCTCGCGTCCGGGACGCCGGTCGTCGGGCTGACGAACGAGACGGTCGCCGAGCTCGTGGACGATGCGGTGGGGAGAAGGCTCCCTGCTGATGCGAGCCCGGCGGAGTTCGCGCGGGAGGTGGAGGCGATCTGCCGGATGCCGCCCGAGCACTACGCGGCCCTGTGCCGCGCTGGTCAGGAGCGGGTTCGCTCGCTCGATTGGCAGGCGGTGGTGGAGCAGAACGCCCGGGTGTATGCGGAGCTCGCGGCGGTCTCCTCCGGCGCGGGGCGAAAGCGGGCCCCCCTGTGGACGCCGTGGCTGGTGGCGGCGAGTGCCCTGCGCTACGGGATCCACGGCCTGCCCCACTCCGCCCAAGGGGCGGCGCCGGGGGCCGGAGTCCCTACAGGAGGATCAGGGTCAGGGCCATCGTCGCCATCCCCCCGACGAGCCCGATGACGCTCTCGTGCCCGCGGCCGTAGGCGCGGCTGGTGGGCAGGAGCTCGTCCAGGCTCACGTAAACCATGATCCCCGCCACCCCCGCGAACAGGATCCCCATCACCGGCGGGGGGAACCCTGCCCCGGTCCCGCTGAACGCAAGCCGGAGCCCGAGGAACGCAATCCCAGCCCCGATCGGCTCAGCCAGGCCACTTAGGAACGAGTACAGGAAGGCCTTCGTGCGGCTCCCGGTCGCGTAGTAGATTGGGACAGCAACGCTGATCCCCTCCGGGATGTTGTGCAGGGCAAGGGCGAGGGCGATCGCGCCGCCCAGCGTCGGGTCGTGGAGGGCGGCGAGGAAGGTCGCCAGGCCCTCCGGGAAGTTGTGGAGTGCGATGGCGAAGGCGGTGAAGAGGCCCATCCGCAGCAGCCTCGCCTGGGGGGTCCCCGCGACGGGAGGGGCCGATGGGGCGGCATGGACCCCGAGGCCGGCGGTCTCCTCGGCGGTAGGGAGCTGATGGGGGTTATCGGGGCCGGGGATCAGGGTGTCAATGGTGGCGATGAGGGCGATCCCGCCGAAGAAGGAGGCCACGTTGGTCCACTGCCCTGTGCTCACACCATAGACTGCAGCGAGGGCATCCCCGCCCTGGGCGAGAATCTCCACGAACGAGACGTAGAGCATCACCCCCGCCGAGAAGCCGGTGGAGAGGGACAGGAAGCGGTAGTTCGTCTGCCGAACGAAGAACGCGACCAGGCTCCCCAGCCCCGTGGCGAGGCCCGCCACGAGGGTCAGCCCGAACGCAAGTGCGATGTTCTCCACCTCGCCACCTCCCAAACGCGTGCGCCGAGTATAGGGTGGACTGGGGGGAAGGGGCCGGGTAGCCTCCTCCCGTGGCGCACGCGTTCGCGTATGGGGAGGACGTCCTCCTCGTGGAGGAGGGGAAGGGGCGGACTTTCCTCGTCCGCCTCGAGCCGGGGATGGAGTTCCACAGCCATCGGGGAACGATCGCCCACGACGGGATCGCAGGACAGGTCGAGGGGGCGACCGTCCTCAGCCACCTCGGGCGGCCGTTCCTCGCGTTCCGGCCGCGGATCGGGGACCGGATGTTCAAGGTCAAGCGCCGCACCCAGATCGTCTACCCCAAGGACGCGGGCTGGATCGCGCTTTCCCTCGACCTCCGCCCTGGAGCGCGGGTGGTCGAGATGGGGACCGGGTCCGGCGCGTTCACGATCTTGCTAGGGCAGCTTGTGGGCCCCACGGGCCGGATCTACACGTTCGATCAGAGCGCGGAGTTCCTGGAAAATGCCCTCGCCAACATCGCCCGCGCCGGATACGCGGATCGGGTGGAGGCGGGAGTTCTCACTGCCGGGGAGCCGTTTCCCGTGGAGGACGTGGACGCCGTGTTCCTCGACCTCCCCACCCCGTGGGAGGCGGTCCCTGCGGCGTGGGCCGCCCTCGCCCCGGGCCGGCCGCTCGCCCTGATCGTCCCCACCGCCGAGCAGCTTAAGGAGTCGGTCCGGGCGCTGCACGAGGCCGGGTTCGCCCTCATCGAGACGGTGGAGGTCATGGAGCGGCCGATCCTCGTCCGGGAGAGGGAAGGGGTGCGGCCGAGCGAGCGGATGACCGCATTCACCGGGTACCTCGCCTCCGCCCGCAAGCGCCTCCCGTGGTCGCCTCCCGGAGGATAGGGCAATGGACGTCCCGAGCGTGTTTAGGATCCTCAAGGTGGGGATCGGCCCCAGCTCCTCGCACACGATGGGCCCGTTCTTCGCCGCCCGCGACTTCCGCGGCCTCGTCGCCGCCCACGGGTTCACGGGGGGGAGGCTGAGGGTCATCCTCCTCGGGAGCCTCGCCGCCACCGGCCGCGGTCACCTCACGGATGCCGCGGTGGCGGCTGGGCTCTCTGGCCACGAGTTCGATCGCGCGGCGACGTCCCTCCCGGAGGTCCTGGCCGCGGTGCGGGCGGCGGGGGAGATCGGGATTGCGGGCCACCGGTTCGCGTTCCAACCCGACGAGGATATCGTGTTCGACGGGTCCGACCGCGATCTTCCCCATCCCAACACCCTGCGCTTTGCGCTTCTCAGTAACGATGGGCGTGTCCTGCTCGCGGAGGAGTACCGGTCCCTTGGCGGGGGGGCGGTGGCTGGCGGGACGTTTGGCGAGGGGGCAGACTGGAAGAAGGGCCAGTTCACGATGAGCCAGGTTCTGGCGGCGTGCCGGGAGGAGGGGACCGACCTCGTCGGGTTCGTGCGGGAGAACGAGCGGCGCCTCGGGGTCGGTAGCGAGGAGGTCGCGGCGCGGCTCGCGGCCCTCTGGACGGCGATGGTGGACTCCATCTCTCGCGGGGTCTCCACCCGCGGCGTCCTCCCCGGCCGGCTCCACCTCGCCCGCCGTGCCCCCGGGATGTACGAGGCCCTCCAGGAACGGACAGGGGCGCAGCACGTTCTGTCGCGGGAGATGGATTACGCCTCCACGTACGCGATCGCGGTCGCTGAGGAGAACGCAGCCGGGGGGCGGGTCGTTACGGCCCCCACGTGTGGCGCCGCCGGGGTTCTGCCTGCCGCCCTGCGCACCCTTCAGGAAACGATTGGGGTTCCGGATGAGCGCATCCACGACGCCCTCCTCGTGGCGGGCCTCATCGGCCTCGCCGTGGCGACAAACGCCTCCATCGCCGGGGCGGAGGTCGGCTGTCAGGGCGAGGTGGGGACGGCGAGCGCGATGGCCGCCGCGGCGGCGTGCTGCCTCCTCGGGGGGGATCCCGAGGCCCAGGTGGACCGCGCGGCGGAGACCGCCCTCGAGCACTACCTCGGCCTCACCTGCGACCCCGTGTACGGGCTCGTCCAGATCCCGTGCATCGAGCGCAACGCCGCGGCCGCGGTGGCAGCGCTCCACGCCGCGAGCCTGGCCCTTCTCTGCCGCGGGGAGGACCGGATCACGTTCGACACCGCGGTGGCCGCCCTCGCTGAGACCGGACGGGACATGGACCGCAAGTACAAGGAGACGGCCCGCGGTGGGATCGCATCCCTGTTTGAGAGAGAGGCAGGCGACCGGCAGGGGACAGAGTCAGGGTGAAGCGCCCCGGGGGTTGACGGCCATGCCGGATGAGGGAAGGATCAGCGCGTGAAGTGGTGGACCTTGGTCCTCGCCCTCCCGCTTCTCGTGGCCGGGTTCTTCTACGCCCACGACCTCGCTGTGGGGATTTACCCGCCGTATCGGTGGACCGCTCCCCCCCACTGCCCGGAGCTCGGGGTCCCGTGGCGGATGTATCCGGTGGATAACCCCGGCGACTGGCTCCCCAACGGGCTCGACATGGCGGACGTGAACGGCGATGGGTACCCCGATTTCCTCGTCAACTACGAATGGACGGGGCGGATCCGCGTCGTGTTCCACCCGGGGCGGGACCTGTCCCCCGATCGTCCGTGGCCGGCCGTGGACGTGGGGAGATTCCCCAACGCCGAGAACGCGGCGTTCGGGGACCTTGACGCGGATGGGATCGTGGACATCGTCATCGTGCAGGGGATCGAGCACCACGCCGACCCCTCCGCGGTGCGGATCCTGTGGGGGCGATCACCGCCTGACCCCGAGGCCCCCCTCTCGGCCTACGCCTGGGAGGATGGCGGGATGCTCCCTCAAGGCACAGGGGTTGGGCACTACCTGGACGTGCAGGTAGCGGACCTCGACGGATCGGGGTTCCCGGACATCGTCGTCGGCGGTCGGGCGGCGCGCCTGGCCGGGGAGGAGCGGACCCCTGCGGCGCTGGAGGGGCTGACCTGGACGGGCCTTCGCTGGTTCCGAAACCCGCTTGGGGAAGGCCGCGACCCGCGGGATCCGTCCCAGTGGCGGATCTACGCCATCGATCCCGAGATCCCAAGCGGTCATGGGTTTGTCGTCGCCGACCTGGACGGGGACGGTTCGTTGGACCTCGTCATCAACAACGCGGACTGGGATACCCCAGACGAAGAGGAGGCCATCCTCTGGTACCGCAACCCCGGTTCGGAGTCGTGGACGGAGCCGTGGCCCAAGCACGAGCTCTACCGAAGTCCGGAGTTCTACGCCAAGGAGCAGGTCGCGGTGGGCGATCTCGACGGCGACGGGCTCCCGGACATCGCCGCCCAATCGGAGAACGTGGTTCACCTGTTTTGGAACGCCGGCGGGGGGCGGTTTGAGCACGAACTGATCGCCAAGCCTCCCGCCCTGTGTTGGCGGTCCCGGCCGATCGCGGTGGCGGACCTCAATGGCGACGGGAGGCTTGATATCGTCGGGGCGGCCATCCACCGTGACGGACGGCTCCCGCAGGATGTCGCCGCCGTGTGGTGGTTGGAACAGGGCCTCACGGGATGGGTCGCCCACGTCATCAAGTGGGGGTCGGGGTTCCTCGGGCTGGGGACGTTCAACGGGGAGAAATGGGATCAGCTCCTCCCCCTCGATGTGGATGGCGATGGCGACCTCGATCTCGTGGCCAACGTTGAGGAGATGAACCGCCTGCGGTCCATCCTCGCCGTGGTGTGGTTCGCGAACCCCGGGCGGGCCGGACCACCCGACGGGTGACGTGGGCCACAGTCGGCTGGGCCTCCCCGCGGTATGATGGAGGCCCACGGATGCGGCAAGGAGCTGGGCATGGGGCGCGCTGAAGGCGGAGTGGCCAGCGATCGTACCCCCCCGCGGCCCTCCGCGATGTTCGGCGCACTCACCCCATCGTCATCTCCCTGACCCACGCCGACCCCGGACGACCGGAAGCGGTGCAGCGCTGGGAAAAGCTCATGGCGAGCCTGCCCGGAATGGTGTACCGGTGCCGGAGTGACCGCGACTGGACGATGGAGTTTGTGAGCGAAGGGAGCGTAGACCTCCTCGGCTACGCACCGGAAGCCCTGGTGGGGAACCGCGAGGTGAGCTACGCGCGCCTCATCCACCCCGAGGACCGCCCGCGGGTGTGGGATACGGTGGAGAAGGCAATCGCGCGGCGCGAACCGTTCACCCTAACCTACCGCATCCGAACCGCGACCGGGGAGGAGAAACTTGTCTGGGAACGGGGAATGGCAATTCAGGGCGAGGGCGAGGAGGTCCTCCTCACGGGGTTCATCACCGATGTCACCGCGCAGGCGCGGATGGAAGAACGCGTGAGGGAAGAGAGAGCTTGGTCCGAAACGATCATCCGTAATGCCCCGGGCATCATCATCGGGCTCGATCTGGACGCACGGATCGTGATCTTCAACCGTTTCGCCGAGGAGCTGACGGGGTATGCTGCCCCGGAGGTCTTGGGCAAGGATTGGTTCACGACCTTTCTCCCCCCGGAGATCCGCGAGGAGATGCGTGCCGTCTGGAACGAGATCGTCGCGCAGGAGCTCGTCCACCACCGCCACGAGAACGCCATCCTCACGAAAACGGGGGAGGAGCGGGTCATCAGCTGGCGCAACACCGTGGTGAAGAAGAACGGTGAATTCAGGATGGTTCTCGCGATCGGCGAAGACGTCACCGAGCGAAAACGCGACGAGACAAAGCGGGCCCAGCTCATCCAGCGCCTCACCGTCCTCCACCGGGTCAGCCAGGAGATCGCCCGTTCCGCCCGGGATCCTGAAGGGATCTATGCTGCCATCCATCGCGCCGTGGCGGAGCTCATGCCGGCGGAGGCCTTCGCGATCTCCCTTCGCACCGGCGAAGACGAGGCGGAGGCGGTGTACCTCGTGGACAAGGGGGGCCGCTATCCCCCGGAGCGGATGCCCCCAGGCGAGGGGTTGACCTGGCACGTCCTCTCCACCGGGAAACCAGTGGTCCTCTCCGACGTGACCGCGGGCGTTCCGTTCGAAAGGCGCCGGTTCGGGAGCAAGGAGAGTGTGCGCTCGATCCTCGCCGTCCCCCTCCGGATCGGAGAGAGGACGGTGGGGATGCTCGCCACCCAGAGCTACGCGCCCGCCGTATACAGCGAGGAGGACCTGCGGATCTTGGAGATGCTTGCCGCCCACGCCGCGGCGGCGCTCGAGAACGCCCGCCTCCTCGCGGATCTCCGAGAGAGCGAGGGGAAGTTCCGTAGCGTGTTCGAGAACACCGTGCTCGGCTTCTACCGGACGACGCCGGAGGGGCGGATCGTGATGGCGAACCCGACGCTCGTGCGCATGCTGGGGTACGACTCGTTCGCGGAGCTTGCCCAGCGCGACCTGACCGCGGAGGGTTACGAGCCAGGGTACGTGCGCCGCGAGTTCCAGGAACGCCTCGAGCGCGAGGGGGAGGTGCGGGGTCTTGAGAGGGCCTGGGTACGCAAGGACGGCTCGACCCTGTTCGTGCGGGAGAGTGCCCGCCTCGTCCGCGACGAGACGGGTCAGCCGCTCTACTACGACGGAACAGTGGAGGACGTGACCGAGCTCGTCGCGGCCCGCCAGGCGCGCGAGCAGCAGGACCGCCTGCTCGCCATCGCCGGACAAATGGCCAACCTCGGGGGGTGGTACGTGGACCTCGCCACGGACCGGGTGCTGTGGTCCGATGAGGTGGCCGCGATCCACGAGATGCCCCCGGGGATCTATCCGTCGGTGGAGGAGCGCATCTCGTTCTACGCCCCGGAGCACCAGGCCAAGATCAGGGAGCTGTTCACCGCCTGCGCGACCGAGGGCATCCCGTACGACGTGGAGCTCCAAATCATCACCAGTTCCGGGAGGCGCGTTTGGGTCCGCACGATTGGCGAGCCGGTCCGGGACGCGGCGGGGAAGATCGTGGGCGTGCGAGGGGCATTGCAGGACATCACCGACCGCAAGCAGGCCGAGGATACTCTGCGGGAGAGCGAGAGGCGGTACCGCGAGCTGGTCGAGGACATTAGCGACGTCGTCATCGCCGTGGACGTAGACGGGATTGTAACGTACATCAGCCCAGCTTCCCGCGCGCTCAGCGGCTACTCCCCCGACGAGATCGTGGGCCAGCCGTTCGCCCGGTTCATCCATCCGGACGACCTCCCGGGGCTCCTCTCGGCCTTCCAGGAGACCCTCTCCGGCCGGAAGCCGGCGCCGCTTGAGCACCGCGTGATCACCAAATCGGGGGATACCATCTGGGCACGCACCTTGACCAAGCCGTTCTTCCGGGATGGGCAGCCTGCGGGCGTGCGCGGGGTGATGAGCGACATCTCGGCCCGCAAGCGCGCGGAGGCGGAGCTCGCGGAGAGCTACGCCCGGATACAGCACTTGTTCGACGCGATCGTGGACGCCCTTGCCTCAACGATTGAGCTCCGTGACCCCTACACCGCCGGACACCAGCGGCGGGTGGCTGAACTCGCCGTGGCCATCGCCCAGGAACTGGGCCTGTCGGCGGAGGAGCAGAGGGGCTTGCGGATCGCGGGACTCGTGCACGACGTGGGGAAGATCGTCGTCCCGAGCGAGATCCTGAGCAAGCCCGGCCGGCTGAGCCAGTTGGAGATGGAGATGGTGCGGGTCCATCCCGAGGCAGGGTTCAACGTGCTGCGGGGCATTGACTTCCCGTGGCCGGTGGCGGAGGTCGTGCACCAGCACCACGAACGGCTGGACGGCTCCGGCTACCCCCAGGGCCTCACGGGCGACGAGATCCTCCTCGGGGCGCGGATCCTCGCCGTGGCCGACGTCGTGGAGGCGATCAGCTCCCACCGGCCGTACCGGGCGGCGCTCGGGATCGAGGCCGCCCTCGCCGAGGTCGAGGCCGGCCGGGGAGAGCTCTACGACCCGCAGGTCGTGGACGCTTGTTTGGCTGTATTCCGTAACGGGTTCACCTTCCGCACTGCCAGCCAGGCAAGGTGAACCGCACCCGGGTCCGGGCCGCCCGGTCCCCGCCTACTGTTGTGGCGGCGGGAGGACCTTTCCCCGCACCAGGGCCGAAAGGTCCGGGGCGACCCACGTCGGCTGGATCCCGGTCCGCGCGATGTCCTCTCCCGTGGAGACCCCCGACAGGACAAGGGCCGTATCCATCCCCAGGCGCTCGGCGCCGAGGATATCCGTCTCCAACCGGTCCCCGATCATCAGCGCCTCGGCCGGGCCGATCCCCAGTGCAGTCAGGGCCACGCGGT
>Ga0265295_1002148_pt1 | contig 32283 bp, 28 predicted proteins | sample Munlansysbiofilm_FD_192503 | JGI IMG/M metagenome (GOLD analysis project Ga0265295, IMG submission 192503) | Leachate microbial communities from a municipal landfill in Southern Ontario, Canada - Methane capture system biofilm | ecosystem: Engineered > Solid waste > Landfill > Unclassified ... | reverse complement strand
TTTGTACAGTATCCGTGAGCTACAAGATTTAGTTTTTTACCAGTTGGGATGATTGTAAAAGTTGTTGTGTTGTGAGCTTTTACATTTCCTAGTGTTCCTGGTACATAAGAGGCAGTTGCTAGTTTTACTTCACCGTTAAAAAGTGAAACACTCTCTATATAGTGGTCAAAATCATCTGGATGAGAGTACTCGTTACCCATTTTTATAGTTACTGCAAATGGCTCACCAGCTTTTGCAGTGCTCGCACAGTGGATAAATGGAGAGTGACGGTCTATAAGATCCTTCTTAGCTTCTCTCTCAACTGTATCTATATCAACATATTTGTTAATCTTTGGCATTTATAATTCCTTTGTTTTGTTTTAATTTATGTTGCAATTGTAACTCCAAAACCATTTACCAAGATAAAAGAAGAGTTTATCAATCTTGTTTAAGAAATGTTTTATAAAAGAACTTTTTAACCAAAAAGTAGATAAAATCGCCTCAATTTAATACAAGAGAACTATTATGTTAAAACCACTACTTATTGAGATAGGCGTTGAAGAACTGCCAGCTGCTCCACTTTTAAAAGAGTTAAAAAACATTGAGAAAAAATACTTAAGTATCTTAGAGAAAAACTCTCTTTTAGGCGACTTCGAATTTTACTACACTCCTAGACGTTTAGTTATTTGGCATAGAGAGTTTAACACGCATCAAAGAGATAGTGTAGAAGAGTTTTTTGGTGCACCACTTAGTGTTGCATATAAAGATGGTAAAGCAACTCCTGCGGCAGAGGGATTTGCTAAAAAATGTGGAGTTAGTCTTAGTGAGATAGGCACTTCTACAAAGGGCGGCAAAGAAGTTCTTTACTATAAAAAAGATGTAAAAGGAAAGCCATCCTCAGAGCTTTTACAAGAGATAATAAAAGAGTGGATAAACTCTCTTGATTTTGGTAAGTCTATGAGATGGGGAAGTTTGGATGAGAGTTTTATACGACCTATTCGCTGGATAAATGTACTCTTAGGTGACGAGCTTGTAGATGTTGAACTCTTTGGTGTGAAGTCTAAAAAAGCAACATTTGTGCATCGCATCTCTAGGTTTGAGTCTTTAGATATATCTGGTGCAAAAGAGTATTTTGAAGCACTAAAGGCTGGTGGAGTCACACTCTTTGGGGAGCAAAGAAAACAAGATATCTTAAATGATTTTCTAGCTTTAGAACAAAAATATGGAATCAATATAGATGCAGATGAAGATTTGCTTGATGAGATAGTAGCTATAACTGAAAATCCTAAAGCACTTTTAGGTTCATTTGATGAGGAATTTTTAAGACTTCCTCCTGAGGTTATTATCACTTCTATGAAAGAGCATCAGAGATATTTTGCAGTCTTTAAAGAGGGCAAACTCTTAAATAAGTTTGTAGTTGTCTCAAACGCTCTTACAGATGATTACAGAAAAGTTATCGAGGGAAATGAGAGAGTTCTTCGCCCTCGTTTAGCTGATGGACTCTTCTTTTATGACAATGATATTAGAGAGGGTTTAAGCACAGATGGGCTTGAGAGAGTTGCCTTTTTCAAAGGTCTTGGAAGCGTAAAAGATAAGGTAGAAAGAGAAGCAAACATCGCAAGTACACTCTTTGATAACTACCGAGTAGATGCTAAAAAAGAGGATTTGATGCGAGCTATATCTCTGGCTAAAGCGGATCTTACAAGTGAGATGGTTTATGAGTTTACTGAGCTTCAGGGGCTTATGGGATATTACTATGCACTAAAGCAAGGCGAGAGTAGTGAAGTTGCAACGGCGATAAAAGAGCAATACTTACCTGATGGTGAAGATAGCGATCTTCCATCAACTCCTATGAATGCAGTTGTTGCGATGAGTATCAAGCTTGACACTCTTTTGGCTCTCTTTAGTGTAAATGAGATACCAACAGGCTCAAGAGACCCTTTTGCACTCCGCCGCGCAGTAAATGGCATCATAAGAATCACTAAAGAGTATGGTTTTGAGTTTGATATAGTCAAGAGTGTAAAAGAGTTGGCATCTATATATGCGCCGATAGATATAGAAAAGCTAGAGAGCTTTTTTCTTGAGCGTATCAAGCAGTACTACAAAGTAAATCCTTCTATAGTTGAAGCTGTTATTGCATCTGGTGAGAGAGAGATAGTTTCTATGGGTAAAAAGATAGAAGCACTTGATAATATCGCTTCTTCAGAGGGCTTTAGTGAGTCTTTTTCTACCTTTAAAAGGGTTGCAAATATCACTAAAGATATAGATTTGAGTTTAGAGATGGGCGTAGATGCAAAGCTTTTTGAAGAAGATGCAGAGGGTGAACTCTATGAAGCATATACAAAGGTAGCATCTAATGGATATGACTCTTATGAAGAGGAACTAGATGCACTACTTGGATTAAAACCACAACTTGATAAGTTTTTTGAAGATGTGATGGTAAATGCTGATGATGAAGCTATAAAAAACAATAGAAAATCTTTAGTAGCATCTATATATAAAAGCATCCTAAAGATAGCAGATATAAAGGAAGTAAGCCTGTAGTTTTAAAAGGTTTTTCAATTTAACAAATTTTATAGTGTAGCTATTATAAGATTGATATAAAAGTGAGATATAATGCAAAAAAAATTATTTAATAATGGTGCAAAATGGTTTTAAAAAATCTTTTATATTTCCTCTTAGTTCTCTTTTTTAATGGGTGCACGCAAGCATATACCACAACAAACAGTGAACACTTTGACGCATTAAATAAGCAGATAGCTAGTTTAGAACAAAATATAAATCAAAAACTAGATACGAAATTAGAAAAACGTGATGAAGATTATCAAAGTTTATTAGAAGCTTCTCTTTTGCAACAAACTCAGGGTTTTGAGTCTTTAAAAAATGAATTAGTACTTTTAATTAAAGATACGAAACCTGCTGAAACTGCAAAACCTGCTGAGCTAAAAATTAAAAAAACTAATAAAAACCCTATAGTAATCCAAAAAACAGTAACGTCTCTTAAAGAAAAATTAGTAGTTGGAAGTGTTGAGAGAGTGCATGTCTATCCCTCTAACTTTGTTATGGAAGCTAGGATAGATACAGGTGCTGAGACCTCTTCAATAGATGCAAGAGAGATAACAAGGTTTGAGAGAGATGGTAAGAAATGGGTTCGTTTTACTTTGCTTGATAGAAAAACGGGTACAACTCATGTTGTGGAGCGTAAAGTAGTCCGTGCTGTGAGGATTTCACAATCTTCACTTGAACAAGACTATGAAAAAAGAGTAATAGTTACACTTGAAATAACTATTGGTGAAAAAAGAGAGTTAAGTGAATTTACTCTCTCAAATAGAGAGCATATGAAATATCCAATGCTAATTGGCCGTAGTGCACTTCAAGATGTTATGGTTGTTGATGTTAGCGGAGAGTATCTAGCTCCACTAGTTGTACAAAAAAGTCAAAAAAAATGATATCTAAAAATTCCTTATATATATTTGCGCTTTTTTTAGTACTTTTAGGTATTTTTACAGCCATAATGAGACATGAACAAACACAGATTCCCTTTTTAGCAAGTGAGAAAAAAGATGTTTGGATGGTTGAAGCAAGAGTGGAATTTAATGCACAAAACAACACACCCATAAGTGTAAGCCTATCTTTACCTGAAGACACTATGGGCTATAAGCTCTACTTTGAGCAGAGTGTTTCAGCTGGATATGGTTTTAATATGATGCAAAAAGATGGCATCAAGCGTGGAGAATGGAGCATTCGTCAAGCAAAAGGAAAACAAACACTCTACTATAAAGCACAGATTGTTCAAGATTTTACAGATGATATGCCTTTAAATAAAGTTGATGCAAAGCTCAATACGAAAGATGATATTATTTGGAACGCTTCTGAGCAAGTTGCTGCAAAAGAGATATTAGATTTTGCATACGCAAAATCGAGTAACAATATCACTTTTACAAGAGAACTTATAAAAATCATTACAGACTTAGAAAAAAGAAAAGATAGTTCTCTACTTCTACTTAAACATAGCTATGTGGATGTCCTTAGTAAGCTTTTAACAGATGCAGGGGTTGTTCATAGAGTATCGCTTGCACTAGAGCTAGAAGATGCTAGACGTAATCAAGCACTTACTTCTGTTATAGAAGTGCTTGATAAAGATGAGTGGATACTCTTTGATCCTAATAATACACTTCAAGAGGAAAACAAAAATTTCTTTTTATGGACGAGAGGTGGAAAATCACTTATAGATGTGGTAGGTGGAACCAACGCAACAGTGAAGTTTTCAATGGTAAAACAAAACATGCCAGCATTGGAATTAGCAAAGGCTCATTTTGATGAGAGCGGATTTGGGATTTTTAGTGTTCATCGTTTGCCAATAGAAGAACAAAGTATCTTTAAGATGCTTCTGCTTTTACCTATAGGAGCACTTATAACTGTTTTTATGCGTCTTCTTATTGGTGTAAAAACTTCTGGAACATTTATGCCTGTACTTATTGCTATGGCTTTTTTACAAACATCACTTTTTTTGGGATTGCTCAATTTTATAGTTCTTGTTGCCATAGGCCTTTTACTTAGAGGTTATCTCTCAAATCTTAACCTTTTACTAGTCTCTAGGATCGCTACCATTATAGTTATTGTTATATTTTTAGTTGCGTTTATGACTCTTATAGGCTATGAGATGGGATTTAACACTGGAATGAGCGTAGCATTTTTTCCTATAATCATCCTTGCATGGACGATAGAGAGAATGTCGATACTTTGGGAAGAAGAGGGCGCTAAAGAAGTTCTAACACAAGGAAGTGGGAGTCTTTTAGTTGCAGTTCTTGCTTATATGGCGATGGTAAACGGTTATGTTGCACATCTGTTTTTTAATTTTCCAGAGCTTCATCTTATAGTTATTGCGCTTATGATTTTAATGGGGCGATATACTGGCTACAGGCTTTTAGAGCTCCGTCGCTTCCGTGAGTTTAAAACAACTATATGATAGATTTTATAAGCCCTTTTGCACTTAGGAGAAGTGGGATTTTGGGGATGAATAGCCGCAATATTGAGTTTATTAGCCGCTACAATAACCGCAAGCTTTTTCCTCTTGTAGATAATAAGCTTCAAACTAAACTCTTAGCACAAGAGTATGGTATAAACACTCCTGAACTTCTCTTTGTAGTACGATATCAGCGAGATGTTTATAAGCTTTTAGAGAAACTAAAAGACATCTCCTCTTTTGCCATAAAACCAGCATGTGGTTCGGGTGGTAAAGGGATTTTGGTTATCAAAGGCAGAGAGGGTGATGGCTTTATTAAATCTAGTGGTGCAGTTATCGGGCTTGAAGAAGTAACAAGACATGTTACAAATATTTTAGCAGGCCTTTACTCACTCTCTGGAGATCAAGATGTGGCACTTGTGGAGACTTTAATAGAAGCAGATGCTGTGTTTGATGACTACTCTTACCAAGGTGTTCCAGATATTCGCATCATAGTTTTTCAAGGCTATCCTGTTATGGCTATGCTTCGTCTCTCTACAAAAGCATCTGATGGTAAGGCAAACTTACATCAGGGTGCTGTAGGGGTTGGGCTTGATATTAAAACAGGCAAACCAATAAATGCTGTAATGAATGGTGAGAAAATTCTTACACATCCAGATACAAACCATAGTTTTGAGACTATAAAAATAGACAACTGGAAGGAGCTTTTACTCTTAGCATCTAGCTGTTACGATATGACTAATCTTGGATATTTAGGCGTAGATATAGTACTCGATAAAAACAAAGGTGCTATGATTTTAGAGCTAAATGCAAGACCTGGACTCTCCATACAAGTAGCCAACTCAAAAGGTCTACTTCCTCGTCTTAGAGAGATAGAAAAAGTAGCTAGTAAAAGAGCAAATGTACAAAAGAGAGTAGATTTTGTTCTTGGTTTTGAGAACTTTTAATTATAGTTTTTGAACCTTTGGCGGGATAGTTTTAAAAGCCTCTTTAAAGCCTTTTGCTCTTACATCTTTTGCTTTTCCTAGAGCTAGTGGAGATAAAAAGTAGCCAAGATCAAGTGCTTCTTGCTCATCGTGGTTGTTATCATACATAAAGACTATAGTTTTATCTAGCTTTTGAACTTGTGCAGATAAGGCTCTTACATATGTGATGATAGCTTTGTGATGTCTGTCGTGTTTGTGGCCAGAGCCAAAGAATACAAACTTACCGCTAAGTCTGATGTTTGGAATGTCAAGATAGTTTAGTTTTTTGTCATATCTTGTGAACTGGTCTGAGCTAAACTTATCCAAATCAGCATCAAAAGCTTCCAAAATAGGTGTTGGCTCTATGTTTTCTCTATTGAGTGAGAAGAGGTACTTTATCTCTACAAGTTTAGAAGGATATACTTTTTTTAAACCTGCATTTAGCACATAACTCATAGGATATTCATTTATCTTAACAAACTTATCGTAACTCTCAAAGCCATCTTCTTTTAAAAATCTGCTTGGCTTAAATCCTACAGGACTTGTCTCTGGGTTGTAAAGTATGATAGTTCCAGCCACAGTTTTTCGCTTGTTTTTAAGAAGAACCTCTAACTCATCTATAGTGATTTTATCTTCATCACTCTCATTAAAATATATATATTGTTCTACTAAGTAGTCCATATCGAAGTTTGTTGAGTACTTTCCAAATATCTGCATCTCTATTAATCCTTATAATTATCGAAATTGTACTTAATTTTGTTTAAAATCTCTCTATAATTTGTTTTGAGATAGAATCTTAACCATGATTTATATAATTTTTTTACTCTTTACACTCTTTGTCATCATCTTGATGCTTTATCAGCTACAGTACTTTGTTCTTTTTTCTCCCAGATATTTTCGTGAAAAGGAGTGTGATAAGGGATACGAAATACTTAGTATAACTAGCGATGATGGAGTTGAGCTTGAGGGCGCTATATACAGACGCCAAGATGCAAAGAGTACGATATTGTTCTTTGGTGGAAGAGAGCAAGATAGTGTGGGACTAATAAGCAGACTAGCAATAAGACATAAATATAGCACTATAATCACATTTAATTATCGCTCTTATGGAAGAAGTAAAGGCTCTTTAAATGAGAAAAATATCTTTAGTGATGCTCTAAAAATATCTAAAATAGTCCAAAAAAACTATGGAGATTTTTATATACTAGGTTACTCTTTAGGTGCTAGTGTTGCTCTGTATGTTGCAAGTCAAATACAAAGCAGGGGAGTGTTTTTAGTTGGTGCTTTTGACTCCTTAGCATCTTTGGCAAAACAGAAGTTTAGAGTTAATATCTCATGGTTTTTAAAGTACACATTTGACAATATAGAGTTTCTTAAATCCATAGATGCAAAGATATATATCTTTGCATCTACGGCTGATGAAGTAGTGAGTAGTGAGAGTTCTCAAAACTTAAAAAATGGTGTAAAAAATCTAGGTTTTTTTAAAAATGTTGAGGCTTTAAGTCATAGAGAACTATTTTGGAGTGATGAAGTATGTCAAGATATCAACGAAATTTTAAAGTAAAGAGTAAGCTTTAGTATTTTACTTTTGCTAAATAAAGTCCATTACTAGGTGCTGGCTTTAGTTTGTACTTTTTTTTGCAAGAAAGAGACTCTGTAATCTCATCTCTTTGTAACTTTAAAAGTGCAGCTACCATAAGGCGGATTTGACTTCTTAGGTATCCGTTTGCTTCAAAGTGTAAAACTATAAAACCTTTGTGCTTATATGCAAAAGCTTTATAAACCTCTCTAATGCTGCTCTTTGTATCACTTCCCAACTTCATAAAGTTAGCAAAATCGTGCCTTCCCTTATAAAGCTCTATATTTTTTTCTATCTTTTTAAAATCCAATGAGTCAACAAAAGTTACAAAGTCATCTTCAAATGGATTGCTCTTAGCTACTTTTATGATATATCTATAGACTCTTTTTTTAGCGCTATATCTTGCGTGAAAAGTATCATCTACTTTTTTTAAGCTCCTAATTAAGATGCTAGGAGGGAGCATGGAGTTCAAAACTCTTTTGAGCTTTTCTAAGTCTTGCCAAAATTGTGGTAGATCAACATGGCAAACTTGTGCAGTCGCATGAACTCCTTTGTCAGTTCTGCCAGATGCTACTATTTTAGAGTCAATCCCTAGCTTTAAAAGAGTTGTCTCTAAAACACCAACTATAGTGTTTTTAGAACTCTTTTGTGCTTGTGAACCCAAAAAATGAGTTCCATTATAAGAGAGAGTTATAGCACAACGCATAGAGGATTTAAAACCTAGCTAAGATAGTTTTTCTATATATGACATAGGTTACTATAAGCCAAGTAAGAGAAACAACTGGGATAGTGTAGTAACCAAGAGCCTTTTGAAGCCATAGAGTAGCTCCATAGTAGAGGACTACATTTATAAAAAGATAGAGATAGAGCCTATTTTTATGGTGCCTTGCGTGAACTATTCCGATGCTTGCAACTAAAAATAGACTAACTATAGGGAAGAAACTCAAAAGACTATTTGTGATGAGTTTATGCTTTTTTTTCTCTTTCCACTCTTCTGAGAACCAGTACTCTAGTGGCGTTTCATAGGCTGATAAGTATGTAGTGATAGTGTCGTTTATATACATAGTATCAAAATCAATCTGCGAAAATTTTTCTTTAGAGTAGCTGTAACCCTCTCCATCAATAAGTTTTAGCCTAAGCACTCCAGCACTATTAATAATCTCAGCTCTTTTGGCACTAATGATAATTTCTTCTTCTATATTTTTGTTAAAGAGAATAACATCTGAGTAGGTCTCATCTTGATTATCTCCTCCTATATATAAGAGCCAACTACCAAAACTATGCCCAAATTCTGATGCACTTAGGTTAAACTTTGCTTCACTTTTTTTGTAAGTTATAAAGTGACTTGAGAGTATGTCTGTATGCGGGATGAGTACAAGAAAGTTAAAGGAGAGTAATGCGCTTAAAATAATCGCGGGTTTTAAAAGTATTTTTAATATAAATTTTGGGTGGATGCCAAGAGAGAAGAGCACCACAATCTCATTATCAGTTGAGAGTCTAAAAAGCGAAAGAGAGGCTGCTATGAAAAATGTTACAGGAAGAGTGTAGAATAAAATTTCAGGTACGATAAAAAGAAAGAGTTTTGTCATATCCCAGATGCTAAGCTGTATAACGGCTGTATATGTTGCTAACTTTATCATAAAAACAACTGTTGCTATGGCAAACAAAGGCATAAACATAGATAAAAAAAGTATATAAAAGTTGTTATTGATGTAATTTTTTAGTTTATGCATATCAGTAAGTTGCCTCGATGTAAGCTAGGATAGGAGAATCAAAAATATAGACTATAAGTGTGGCTATTGCTAAAAATGGAACAAAAGGAACTCTCTGCTCCTCAGCACTTCTTCTTAGGAGTAAAAGCATTACAGGAAGAGCCAAAAGAGCTGATAAAAATATAGCTACAAGTGTTAGTTTAACACCAAGCAGAGCTCCCATGGTAGCTGCTACCATAATATCTCCCTCACCCATAGCTTCAACAAATGGTGTTCTGTCATAGAACTTATTCCATGAAGTTTTACTCTTTTGTGCTGCTCTGTGTATTGATGAAGTGAGATAGTATGAAAGAGCAAACCTAAGCAGGGTAAACCCACCTGCAAAGAGTAGGGCATTTTGTAGATTTAAAATCACTCCATCAAGATTCCATGCACCAATTATTGCAAAAAATAGAGCGACCAAGTTTAGTGAATCTGGAACCATTTTGTAGCGAAAATCTATCATTGAAAGAGCGAGTAGCATCAAAAAACTAAGGGCTATAAAAAAAGCTGGGAGAGAAAGAGTAAACTTAGATGCAATGACTAAAAAAATAAGCCCAGAGATTAACTCAACGGTAGGATATTGCAGAGATATTTTAGTGTTACAGTATGAGCATCTGCCTCTTAAAAATATCCATGATATGAGTGGGATATTATGCCATGGTTTAAGAGGAGTCTTGCAACTATAGCAATGAGATGCACCAAAGACAATACTTTGACTTTGGGGAATTCTAAGTATGACTACATTTAAAAAAGAGCCAAAGAGTAAACCTAAAATAAATGCAAGCAAAAGCACTATAGCCCTCCAAAACGGCGCTGTATTTTAGTGAAATTTTTTATGATTTTATCTAGTTCTATTGTTGTGAAATCAGGCCAGAGAGTGTCTGTGAAGAAGAGCTCTGCGTAAGCTGATTGCCAAAGTAAAAAGTTTGAGAGTCTTTTTTCTCCACCTGTTCGTATAAGAATATCAACACTATCTTTACAATCAAGTGCATTAGATAGCATCTCTTGTGTGATATCTCCCTCATACTCTTTTAGCTTGTTTGCGGCTCTGAGTATCTCATCATGTGCACCATAATTTAGTGCTAAAGATTGTATAAGTCCATCGCAATGAGCAGTCTCTTCTTTTACGTTTAGTATGGTTTTTTGAAGTGATTTTGAAAAGGCTCTAATGTCACCTATGGGCTCAAAGCGCACGTTATTAGCTAGATATGTAATGAGTTCATCTCTTAAATATTTTTCTAAAAGTTTCATCAAAAAATCAACCTCTAAGCGAGGTCTTTTCCAGTTTTCAGTTGAAAAAGCATAAAGGGTGAGTCTCTCTATTTCTTCATTTTTAGAACAATATGCAGTTATCTCTTTTACAACTTTTGCACCAGCTTCATGTCCTTTTACTCTCTTTTTGCCACTAAGCTCTGCCCAACGTCCATTTCCATCCATGATGATAGCTATATGCTTCGCCCTGTTCATATTATAGCTCTTTTGCATGGTCTAAAATTTCAAAAGCTAGACTTAGTTTGTCATTTGGTGTTAGGGACTCAATAGTGTTTGGAGTTATAAAATCTATCTTATTTGTATCACTTCCAAAGCTTGATGAGTCTTTTAGTATATTTAAACAGACTGCATCTACGCCTTTGCTATCTATCATACTTGATGCATTTTTTAGAGCTTCATTAGCATCTAGCTCAGCTTTAAAACCAATGGTAGTTATATCTGTTTTATCTATAGATGCTAAGATATCAAGGTTTTGTTTTAACTCTAATGAAAACTCTTCGCCTAAAGAAGCTTTTTTTAGTTTACCCTCTTGTGGATGCTTTACTACATAGTCACTAACAGCTGCAGCCATAAAAAGATATGGTTTTTTCTGTATCAAAGCGATAGCATTATCACTCATTAGAGTTGGTTTTGAGAGCTTCCCTTTTTTTGCTATGCGGATAGAATCTACAAGATACTCTAGCATCTCAACTGAACTCTCTACATCTATAGTATGCATCTCTTTTGGAATGTTTGGCTCAAACTTTGAAGATATAAGGTTTACATCTGCACCTCTGCAATAAAGGGCAGTGGCAAGGGCTGATGCCATCTTTCCACTTGAGAAGTTTGAGATAAATCTTACATCATCTATCTTCTCAATTGTTCCGCCACCTGTAACTATAACTCTTCTATCAAGCCAAAAACCGTCTTGAAGTAAGACTTTTGTGCTATGCCAAAATATATCTATAACATCGGCCATAGCACCATCTCCTACAGTTCTACAAGCCAACTCTTTCGTTTGTGTATCTACTATGGAGTAGTTTGCGATACAAAGCATCTTAAGGTTTGCCTTTGTAAAAGGATTCTCAAGCATATTTGTGTTTGCTGATGGAGCTAAAACTTTTGGTTTTGAAAATGCTAATGCGCATTGAAGAAGCATATTGTCCGCGATGCCATTAGCAAGCTTTGCAATGGTGTTTGCAGTCGCAGGTGCGATAACAAACAAATCTGCCCACTGAGTTGTTTTTATATGGTTGTGTTCATCGACCCATGATTCGTTTGTGTCATCTAGAACTTTGTTTGTTGAGAGTGTCTCAAAACTAAGTGGTGTTACAAACTTCTTAGATGCCTCACTCATCACCACTTTTACCTCTGCCCCAGCTTTTACAAAGAGTCTAACAAGTTCAAGTGATTTATAAACGGCAATAGAACCAGTCACTCCTAGGAGTATCTTTTTGCCTTTTAGTAAGTGTGGGGGAATAAGCATAAACGAGCCTTCGTCAAAATATTTATGGATTATACCAAATTTATCAATAAGAAAATTTATATATTGACACATATCAAGCTAAAAATTACTATCTTTGATAAGATTACAACTTATAATAAATAAAAGGAATTTTTATATGAAAGCTATACTATACATAGTGTCTCTGAGCTTAGCACTATTTGCAAACAGTGCCGACCTTGCAACTTGTAAAAAGTGTCATCCAACGATAGTGCAGGAATTTGAATCCTCCATGCATAAAAAATCTTCTATATATGAAGATAAAATCCACAAAGCAGTCTGGGATAAACATCCATTAAAGAATAAAAACGACTACACCTGTGCAAAGTGTCACACACCAAATACAACAGATGGGCAAGCTCACAAAGAAGGTATTACTTGTCTAAATTGTCACACAATTACTAGTGTGGAGAAACATGCAAAGTCAAACAAAAATATCTATTCAGAAAAAGATAAAACATTTTACTCAGCAGAGAAGGGCAGAGAGGGTGAAATAGTTAAGCATGAAACAACAAGTTCTTGGTGGGGAAATAAGACTACAGTTGGCTCAGCTTATCATGATATAGACTATACAAATGAGTCTTTTTACAATGGTCAAATGTGTATGGGATGCCACTCACATAGACAAAACTCACATGAGTTTAATGTTTGTAGTATAGAAGAAGATGGTGCAAAAGATAAAGAGACAAACTGCATCTCTTGTCATATGCCAAAGATAGATGGAACTGCAACGACTGTAAGAAAGAGCAAACAACACGCTTATCATGGTTTTGCAGGGGCAAGAGTAAAGCCTGAGATGCTAAGCCAATATGTTGAGCTTGATGTTAAAAAGTTGGCAAGCGGTTTTGAAGTGACTGTAGAAAACAAAGCTCCTCATGACCTTATGACTCACCCTCTAAGAGTTGCACAACTTAGAGCTACACTCATTAGAGATTCTAAGCATATAGAGTTAAATACTCATACATTTGTAAGAGTTATAGGAACTGATGGCAAACCATCTATGCCATGGTTAGCAACTGAAGTTGTAAAAGACACTATGTTAAAAGCTAATGAAAAAAGAGTTATCAACTATGGTGATGTCCTTAAGAGTGGTGACAAAGTAGAAGTAAGTCTAGGTTACTATCTTGTAAACCCAAAAGCGGTAGAAAATCTAAATCTACAAGATGAAAAAGAGTTAATAAAATTTACCACTCTTAAAATCAAACACTTTAATGTAGAGTAGTCTGAATAAAGTAAGGCGGCATTTTCTAGCCTTGCTTTTTTTTAATATGAATCTACAAAAAAACTCCCCACATCTACATTTAAAGCTTTAGAAATTTTGTATATATGTTCTAAGGCTAACTCAATAATAGTACAAAAATCAGATTAAGCTAAAGTTATATTAAATTGAGTGCTCAGAGCAATTATTAAGTTGGATCCTGAATCAAGTTCAGGATGACGAGCATCCAGTCATTCCAAGTGTATTTCGTTATTTAGTGCTTGACACGGAATCTAGTTTATAGATAAACGAAGGGTAAATTAATTATTTTATAATATAATCATTAAGTAATGTTGTAAATGAAAATAATTTCTGAATATTATATATTGTGTATCATAAAAATAAATATTTAGATAAAAGGTAAGCAAATTGCTTGTAAAATAAAATCCATTTAGATGAATCCAATAGTTAAATCTAATTGATATCTCATCTTTAAAGCCGCGGATATTTTAAGCAAAGAACAACTATTAGAGGTAAAGATGACCGAAGATAATATGAAAACTTTTATATGTGCTATTGACTTAGAAACAAATGAGATTTTATATGTAGATGATAGATGCATGAAAAAAATTGCCAATCTGGCAGAAAAGATGCATTGTCCTTTCTGCCCACTTGGGCAATATATAAAAACTCACTCTTTACGAATAGAGACCAAATTAAAAAATAAAAAATGATAGTAAAAGCAGAAGCTATATCTTCAAATATTTATCTATTTACCACTTTTTGTAGGATCTAACTCGTTTACAACTAAGTCTAAAATCTCAAATAGTTTTTCACTTTCACTTTCCATATTTTTGAAGTTATCAATAATGATATTTTCAATATCTGTTTCAAAGATAGTGCTTTGACCCATTAGCTCTATATTTTTGATTACATTTGAGTGGACTTTTGCATGAGGTGTATCTATAGCTGCGTAGTTTCTAGTGTGTCCATATCTCTCTTTACCTTCTGATAAATACCACTTACCTAAACGGCATCCTCTGTGGTCTCCAAACTCGGCATTGACCTTGTGAGATAAGACTGAAGTATAAGCGTTTGATTTAAATAAGATATGATCTATCTTTACAAGAACCATAAATAGTGAATCTCGGATAAAACGAGCATATTCAGCTGAGCCTTGTGCATTAGTCTGAAACTGCTTAAGTGTTACTGCAAAGTCATCTATAGTGCTAGTGACATTTTGCGAGATATCTGCTATCTCTTGTGAATTTGACTGAATCTCCTGTGTCTCTTGCTGAAGAGTTTGTATGGTGATAGATATCTCTTGAGTCGATTTTTGAGTTCTCTCTGCAAGTTTTCTTACTTCATCAGCAACTACTGCAAACCCGCGTCCATGTTCACCAGCTCGTGCTGCTTCAATCGCAGCATTTAGCGCTAAGAGGTTAGTCTGTTCTGCGATGTCTTTTATAATATCTGCTATGGCTGATATCTCTTTTGATCTCTCTGAGAGAGAGTCTATGTTGTTGCTTGTTGCTTCTATCTTATGACTAAGATCACCAAATAAACCAAGTACGCTTTGCATAGTCTCAAGACTATTGTTTGCTTCTTGTGAAGTTTGTCCTGACATCTGGGAGATTTTATCTACTTCTTCTGAGTTATTTAAAAGATTTTGTTGGATAATAGTTAAACTATGAGAGATGCCACCACCTAAATCATGTAGTTTTTCACTAAAGTTACCCCTTACTTGTGCTCGATATCCATCCTCTATAGTTTTTACAGAGTTGTTGATGGCTTGGGTAGCTTGTGTTAGAGCAGGGTTAAGTCCGGTCGCATCCGCATAGTAAGAACTTGAAGTATCTTCTGCTACTTGAATGGCTTTTATAGTCTCTTTCATATAGTGTTTTAACTGTTTTATCATAGAGTTAAACTCAACTCCAAGGTTGTATATCTCAGCTTTACCCATCTCTGGAGCCACTACTTCAAAGTCTCCATGGCTAAGTTTTGTCATAGAATCGGTAGTCTTCTCAATAGCCTCTTTTAGTAGAAGTAACTGAGAGCGAAGATATAGCGCTAAGAGTACATGTACTATTACAATTACTATCATAAGTATAGAGAAGTCAAACATCAAAATTTCTAAAGCAAAACCTAAGGCAAAAAGAATTAATTGCAGAGTGTTTGAATGTACAGAATTTTGTAGAGTTGAGTTGTTCATTTTTTTCCTTGATATTTGGGAGTTGATTTGCTAAAAGATGAATTGTACCTAAAAAAAGTTATATAAGTTTTATAAATCATTTATTTTTAAAAAATTTGTAATAAAAATCTTTTACAAGCCTTAGTTTAGGGCGACTAATGGCTAAAACGCCACTTTGGATTTTGGTTCCTACAACCGTAGTTCCAGCTGCTATCATTACATCATCTTCAATCTCAACTGGTGCAATTAGTTGTGAATCACTCCCTATAAAAACATTTTTGCCAATGATGGTTTTATACTTTTTTACTCCATCATAATTGCAAGTAATGACGCCAGCACCGACATTTGTGCCCTCACCAACCTCTGCATCTCCAATGTAGCTTAGATGCCCAGCTTTAACGCCTATAAGTGTGCTTTTTTTAACCTCTACAAAGTTTCCTATGTGAGTATTTTTAAGTTCTGACATTGGACGTATGTGGGCTAGTGGTCCTACATCTGAATCTATGATGCGACTATCTTCTATAACACTCGATGATTTTATATGAGAGTTTGAGATAAGTGTGTCCCCAGTTATACGGCAGTTGTTCTCTACTATGCACTCGCCCTCAAACTTCACACTCTCTTCTATATAGATAGTATAAGGAAGTTGCATAACAACTCCCTCTCTCATCCAGTATGATTTTATTTTATCTTGCATAATAACTTCACACTCTGCTAAATCTTCTTTAGAGTTTACTCCTCTAAAATGCTCTTCATCAACCAAAAGAGGAGAGATGCTGATAGCATCTGCTTTTGCTAGTGAGATAATGTCGGTTAAGTAGTACTCTTTTTGAGCATTGTCATTTTTTAGAAGTGGGATGTACTTTTTAAGTACAGATGAGCTAAAAGCGTAGATGCCAGCATTTACACTCTGTACTTTTAGCTCTTGCTCATTTGCATCTTTATGCTCAACTATCCTTAAGACTTCGCCATTTTCAATGATAACGCGACCATATCCATCAGGGTTTTGTAACTCAAATATAGACATGATAATCTGGGAATCGCTACTTAAAAAACCACTTAGCGCATCTGCAGAGATGAGCGGCATATCGCCATTTAAGACTAAAACTTTGTCTTTTTTTGGTTTTACACCCATCATAGCTCCGCCAGTTCCAGGGAAGTTCTGTGCATCTTGAGTGACAAAGTTTATGTTTTTAAAAAATTTGCTTAACTCTTTTATGACTTCTTCTTTTTGGTGTGCAACAACAACCGTTATGTCGTCTGAAATCTCTTGTGCAGTTTTAATGATGTGATAAAGCATTGGTTTACCACTTATGTTATGAAGTACCTTTGCCTTGTTCGACTTCATGCGACTGCCTTTTCCAGCAGCTAAAATTACTATACTTAAATCTTTTTTATCCATGTTTCCTCTATTTGTATTTTATTTGCAAGGTGTATTGTCTTTTCTGATTATAAATTCATCTAAAACCTCTCCATCTATACTTAAAAACTTTGAGTTTAATGTAGTTGGAGTTATATCAATAATGAGTGAGCCCATCTGCTCGTAAGCGAAAGGAAGAGCAGGGTGTTTTAAAGCAGCTCGGTCTAGTTTTGAAGAAGAACCACAAACTTGGTAGATAGTTCCACTGTTTTTAGTTGGATTTATAGGCTTTATATAGCAATTTTTTGCATCTTGAACTATGTTGTCTTTACCTAAAGTATCACTTTTACCTATGTGATTGACTAAAAGCTTGGAGCGTTCATAGTTATGTGAGTGTCCACTTAAAACCAAATCTACTCCAAACTCATCAAAGATAGGGACTAGGTTTTCTCTGACTTTTTTAAGTCTGCCTCCGCTATCTAAATTATTATCTGAGTTGTGTCCTCCATTTGTATATGGAGGAGTGTGGAGTGCTACTATTACCCATGGTTTTGTATTTTTCTTTAAATCTTCTCTTAACCATATTGCTAAGTTCGAGTTTTTGTCTATGCGGTACACCTCGCTATCTAGCATCACAAGATGAAGATTTCCGCTCTCAACTGAGTAATACTTCTCACTACCACTCGGAACTCCTCCACTTTCACCCTTAGTAGGGAAGTCAAAAATATTGTAAAATGCCCATCTTTTAGCATCACGGTTTCCGATAACCGCCCAAGGAGTAAATCTCTTTAGAAGCTCCGCATAAGGCTTAAAAAAGTTCTCATTGTACTGTTTTTGGCTACCTTTATCATATGCGTTATTTCCTAGAAGTACCCACATATCAAGCTTGTTAAAATCATGCTCTATATAGTCAAGCATGGCAGTATAAACTTTTGTTTGGTCTTCTCCAGCTTTACCACTATCTCCGATAACCCAAAGTCTTTGAGCCTCTTTTTCCTTACAAAGTGTTCTAAAGCTTCTATCTTCATTGTCTATGGACATGGAGTTTGACGAGACTTTGTAGTAGTACTTTGTACACTCATTTAAATCTGATAGAGTAATGGAATGCTTTTTTGTTTTTTTAGCATCTATTAAGATTTTATCAAGTGAATCTGGAAAAAAACCATACTCTATAGAGCCAACTTCAAACTCAGGAGATTGCCACTTTATAGTTATGGAGTTTTGCGTTTGCATAACACTGTATGGAGCACGAGGCACAAAAACATGGCTTTCATAAGTGTTTATACCAAATCTACCAATGCCATAAAGCAAAGCAGAAATAATGACTAACTTAAAAACCGTTTTGAAAAAACTTTTCAATCTATTTCTCACTAAAAATAAACTCAAAATTTAATTCTTGAGTACAAAAACATAGCTGAGAACATCTCAACCATAACTCTTGCAAAGATATTGCTAAGAAAATTATCATCTGTCAAACCCTACTACTTGAGAAAATTACCTCAAGACTTAACCATAAAATATATATATTTTAGAAATAGTAACACAAGATAGGTAAAAGCAGAGAAAAATATGCTTGAATCATTTTAATTGAAATGGTGTAAACATGACTTAAGAGTACAATTTAAAAAATTCACACCATTTTTAATTTTTAATTTCTTGATAAATGATAAGTGTCTAATATATTTTGTGGTATTATAACCGCAATATTTACTCTTAAGGTATTTGAATGGATTTAGGTACGGTTATTGGTATAGTTCTGGTTTTAGCTCTTTTACTAGGTGCTATGTCAATGGGTGTTGGAATAGGTCCATATATAGACATCCCATCTGTTTTAATTGTTATTGGTGGAAGTATAGGCTCTTTACTTATAGCCTTTAAGCCAGCACAGATGAAAAATTTTGCTAAAGTTTTTATGGTGGCTGTTAAACCTACTGTTGAGGATGAAGTAGCCCTTATAAAAAAGTTGGTTGATTTTGCGACAAAAGCGAGAAAAGATGGCATTTTGGCTCTTGAGGGTGAAGTAAACTCCGAGCAAAACGAGTTTTTGAGAAAAGGTCTATCTATGGCGATAGATGGAAGTGAACCAGATACAATTCGTGAACTTCTTGAGATAGATATGGAAAGAACTAGCCAGAGGCATATTGTAAATGGCTCTATGTTTAGTCAGTGGGCAGCCCTTGCAGGTGCTATGGGTATGATAGGTACGCTCATCGGTCTTGTTGCTATGCTTTTAAACATGGCTGATCCATCTGCTATCGGTCCATCTATGGCAGTTGCGCTTCTTACTACAATGTATGGTGCCATCATTGGTAACGTCGTAGGAACTCCTATTGCGATAATACTGGGTATTAGAAATGAGGAAGAGACTCTAATTAAAGAGATGATACTCTCTGGAATCATGTCTATTCAATCAGGAGATGCACCTCGTGTTTTAGAGGCTAAGCTTTTGGCATATCTTGCTCCAAAAGATAGAGTTAGTCAGTTTGACTAGTGTTATGGGTAGTAGATAATGGCTAAAAAGAACAAATGTCCTGAGTGTGAGAGATGTCTTCCTAACTGGTTAGCAGCCTTTGGAGACTTGATGTCTTTGCTTCTATGTTTTTTCGTTTTACTTCTTTCAATGTCAAGTATGGATGCTAAAAAAATCTCTGAAGCTATTGGATCTCTTTCTGGTGCGATGAGTGTTTTAGAGGGTGGAACAAAGACTGAAATCTCAAAAAGAAGAATTCAAGAGTCAACTCCGATAGAGTCTCAAGATGAGACTACTGAAGCAGTAAATAGAATTACTCAAGCTGCAATGGACGCAAACGAGATGATAGATAAAGGTCACGGACCTGCTATCACAGTTGAAGAGGCTCAAGAGGGTTTTGTTATAGAACTACCAGCCTCACTACTCTTTAAATCAGGAAGTGCGACTATAGAAAATGAAGATGCACTTCTGTTTTTAAAAAGAGTAGCACTTATAGTTGATGAACTTCCAAATGCTATGCAGGTGAGTGTTCAAGGTCACACAGATAACCTACCTCCATCAAGTGATAGCGTATATAAAGATAACTGGGAACTCTCATCGGCTCGTGCAATCTCAGTGCTTCAAGAACTTCTCTTAGATGGAGTTGATCCAAAAAGAATTAGTGCGGCAGGATTTTCTGAGTATAAACCATTGGCTACAAATGTAACAAAGGCTGGACGAGAAAAAAACCGTAGAGTTGAGCTACACTTTTATGGTAGTAAAAGAGATGATGAGGCAAAAGCAAAGAAATCTATCCTAGATAAGGCATCTACGAAATAATGATAAGAATCTTTTTTGTCTTTTTAGCTTTGGCATCTATTCTCGGCGCTGAAGCTGTAACTATTCCTACTATGAATTTTGCTCTTTCATCCCCCGATACTCCGCAGCAACTTGTAAGCTCACTAAACGTCTTAGTAGTTTTAACACTCCTTTTTTTAGCTCCGAGTATGGTACTTGTGATGACAACATTTACTCGTTTTGTTATTGTGTTTGGATTTTTAAGACAAGCTCTTGGAACTCAGCAAGTTCCACCAACTCAACTTCTTGTGATGCTAGCGATGATTTTGACTTTTTTTGTGATGGAGCCTATTGGAAAAGAGGCTTATGAGGTTGGAGTTAAGCCATATATAGAAGAGAAGATTGGTTATGAAGAGGCGTTTGATAAAACAACTCTGCCATTTAAAAACTTTATGGTAAGAAACACTAGGGAAAAAGATTTAGCGCTATTTTTTAGGATAAGAGAGATGCAAAACCCAGCTACAGTAGCTGATGTGCCTCTCTCTGTAATTATCCCAGCGTTTGTTATAAGTGAGCTAAAAACCGCTTTTGAGATTGGATTTTTACTCTTTTTACCATTTTTGGTTATAGATATGGTTGTTGCCTCTATACTTATGTCTATGGGTATGATGATGTTACCACCTGTTATGATATCGCTGCCCTTTAAGATACTTGTTTTTGTTCTAATAGATGGTTGGAACTTGCTCATAGGTAACCTAATAGCGACGATAAAGTGAGAAGATAATGGATTGTAAATATTTTGGTGAGTGTGGGGCTTGTAGAGTCTATGAAGATGGATATGAAGCTCAGTTAAATGATAAGTTAGAGTTAAACACACAGAGATTTAAACCCTTTTACGATGGCAAGATTTCTGTTTTTAAATCCCCAACATCGCACTATCGTTCAAGAAGTGAGTTTAAGATTTGGCATAAAGAGGATGAAATCTTCTATGCGATGAATCACCTAGAACATAAGGGTGTAGTATTAGTTGACGAGTGCCCGCAGGTAAATCTACATATCTCGAAGTTGATGCCAAAGCTCTTAGTTGCCATAAAAGAAAAAGAGATAGGTTTTAAGCTCTTTGGAGCAGACTTTTTAAGCTCAAGTAGTGGCGAGATTGTAGTCTCTTTAATATATCATAGAAAATTAGGCGATGAGTGGCTTACTAAGGCAAAAGAGATGGCAGATGAGCTTGGCATCTTCGTTATAGGGCGAAGCCGTAAGCAAAAGCTTGTGGTTGGACAAGACTATATAACTGAGCATCTAAATGTTGGCGGGGAGATTTTTAAGTTTAACTATATAGAAAACAGTTTTACTCAGCCAAACTCTAAAGTTAATGAGCAGATGATTTTGTGGGCTACAAACTCCTTGGCATCTTGTGATGGAGATTTGCTAGAGCTCTATTGTGGAGCTGGTAATTTTACTATACCATTTGCAAAATCTTTTAAAAAGGTACTAGCTACTGAGATATCAAAATCTTCTATCAATGCTGCAAAAACAAATATGCTCTTAAATGAAGTGACAAATATCGAGTTTTTAAGAATGAGTGTGGAAGAGTTTACTGAGGCGATAGAAGGAAAAAGAGAGTTTACAAGGATGAGGGATATCGATATAAACTCTTATAATATAAACACTATCTTTGTAGATCCACCTAGATCTGGAATGGATGAGACCTCATGTCTGATGGCATCAAAATATGACAATATTTTATATATCTCTTGTAATCCTGAGACGCTTTTGAGAGACTTAGAGCTGCTTTGTGAGACTCATGAGGTTGTAGATATGGCTCTTTTTGATCAGTTTCCTTATACCAATCATGTTGAGATGGGAGCAAAATTATTAAGAAAAGGTGAGCTAAAATGAAGATCTTTTTTATAGTTTTTTTAACACTCTCTTTACTCCAAGGGGATGAACTCAAACGAATAGAATCCATCATAAATGATATAGCAAAACTTAGAGTTGAACACGAGGAGTGCCAAAGAGCTTTGGAGTCAAAAGGCATCTTAAAAGTAGAGACGACAAAAGAGTATGATAGTAAAAATTATAAAAAAACCATAGAGATTCTTAAAGCTAAAAATAGTGATTTAGATAAAAAACTACAAGATAAGATAAAAATAGCCCAAGATAACCAAAAAGAGACTAATAAGTACAAAATAGAAGTAAAAACCAAAGAAAAAGAGATAGTAAGTTTGAAAAACCAGATAGCCATTTTAGAGAAAAAAGCTAAAAATGAGCCAAAAGTAGTTGTAAAAGAGCGAATAAAAGAAGTTATAAAAGAGAAAAAAATATATCCAAAAGATGACAATGTTTTTCCAACACTTATGCTAAAAGAAGCCAAAGTAGTAAAAAAAAATATAAAAGAAAAAGAGATAGTACAAGAGGCAAAGCCGACTACATATAGACTAAAAAATGATAGTAAAATCTATAATAGATTTGATGGAGCTGAGATTTACTTGTGGGAAAAAGATAGAACTTTTACATCAAATATTAAGACTCAAAACTATATAAAAATAACAGGTTTTTTTGTAAATCAAGTGTGGCAAAGTGCAGAAGAAGAGTTGTGGATAAAAAAAGTAGATGTCTTTGAGAGATAAGCTACTAAAGAAAGTTTTTGGGCACGATAGCTTTAAAAACTATCAACAACAAGCTGTAGATGCCATCTTACAAAAGAGAGACCTCATAACCATCCTTCCAACAGGTGGCGGTAAATCTCTTTGTTATCAACTTCCCTCACTTATGATGGATGGAGTCACTATTGTCATCTCACCACTTATCGCCCTTATGCAAGACCAAGTCTATGCATTAAAGAAAAATGGTATCAAAGCTGAGATGATAAATTCCTCTCAAGACTTTAACGATATACAGGATATTACCGCAAGACTTTTAGCAAATGATATAAAGCTTCTGTATATAGCGCCAGAGAGGCTTAGTGCAAATGGTTTTGTTGAACTCTTAAAAAGACTCCAAGTCAACTTTTTTGTTATAGATGAAGCTCACTGTGTGAGTGAGTGGGGACATGAATTTCGAGCTGATTATAGAAACCTCTCTATGCTAAAAGAGATTTTTCCCGATGTAAGCATCGCCGCTTTTACTGCAACTGCTACACACAAAGTTCAAGAAGATATAGTTAGCACTTTGGGGCTTATAGACCCAGTCTCACTTCGTGCTAAAACACTAAGAGAAAACCTTACCATCACTTCACAACAAAGACTTGGAAATGGTAGATCTCAGTTGCTTGATTTTATCTCTAAACACAAATCAAAATGCGGTGTAATCTACGCTTTTAGCAGAAAAGATGTAGAAGCAGTTGCTGGTTTTTTAAAAACAAAGGGTTATAAAGTTGGAGCTTACCATGCAGGGTTTTCAAGCGAGATAAGAGAGAGAGTTTACAAAGAGTTTATGTATGAAGAGGTTGATATCATAGTCGCCACCATTGCTTTTGGCATGGGCATAGATAAGAGTAATATCCGCTTTGTAGTTCATATGAGTATGCCAAAAACTGTTGAGAATTACTATCAAGAGATTGGTCGTGCAGGGCGTGATGGACTCTCAGCTGAGACGCTGCTTCTATACTCAAAAGGCGATGATTTGAAGATGCGCTCTTTTATCGATGTGCTCGAGAACAAAGAGTATAAAGAACTACTCTACAACAAGCTAAAAAAGATGTACAGCTATGCAAACTCAAGTGAGTGCAGACACAAACTTATAGCGAAATATTTTGATGATGAGATAGAGAGTTGCGAGGATGTTTGTGATAATTGTAGGCGTGGAAGTGTTGAGAAAGTTGATATCACAACAGAAGCGCAAAAACTTCTCTCTTGCATCTATAGATGCGAACAGAGATTTGGGCTTACGCATCTTATAGATGTCCTGAGAGGCTCTAAGGCCAAAAGAGTTTTAGAATTTAAGCATGATAAACTCTCAGTTTACGGTAAAGGCGAAGATATATCAAAAGATATTTGGAGTGCCATAGGAGATAGACTTTTTGAGCTAGATGCCATAGAAATAGGTGAGTTTAGAGCTATAAAACTTAAAAAATATGGGGCTGATATCTTAAAGGGTTTGGTTAAAGTTGAGATAGATAAACATAAAATGGCTCAGACTCCAAAAAAAGTAAAAAAAGAGAGCCTAACAACAGTTGATGATGAAATATTTGAGATGTTTAGAGTTCTTCGAGCAAAAATAGCCGCAAAAGATGAAGTCCCTGCATATATAGTTTTCTCAGATAAAACGCTAGTGGATTTTGTAGATAAACTACCACAAACAAAAGACGAGATGCTTGGTGTAAACGGGGTAGGAGAAGTTAAGTTTGAAAGATATGGAGAGGAATTTTTAGCTCTTTGTAGAGAGATAAAAATCTTATAAATTTTAAAGTTATGCAGGCGGGGCTAAAGCCCCACTTCCGGAAAACTTGATAAATTTTAAAGCTTGACATCTCTTTTGGAAGTTAGGTTTTAACCTCGCAAGGACAAGGCTTTCAAACTCTACACTAGCTTCAAAGCCTCATTTTCGAGGTATCTCATAATCTTGCACCACTAAGTTATGTAGAGTTTTAAAATGATATAATGGCAAAAATTTAAAAAGTAGAGTCTGTTTTGAAAAAAATTTTGATAATTAGTGATGGCAGTACGGGTGAACATTTTATACAAAGAGTTATTGAGACATACACAAGTGAAAATATCTACTATGTAATAGAACTCAAAGCTAAAGAGTATGAAGAGGTAAATCCTGCACGCTTTAAGTTTTATGAGTTTGATCCCACTAGCTTTTACAAGCTCTCAAACCTTCTAAAGATGGAGTTTGTTCAAATTATTATCGCTATGGATAGTCAACTCGATACTGAAAACACTATCAAAAATATAAGAATTGTCAAAAAAAATCTTCGTGTTATTGTCCTAAATCAGTGGGATATGCATAATGAAGACTCAGATGTTATTTTGGTTAATTCAAATGAGATCTTAGCTTCAAGACTCCTTGACTACTTGCCAAATGTTCCAGTAATTGCTCAAAATGTTGGAATAGGTGAGGGTGAAATAATGGAGGTTTTAGTTCCATTTGGAAGCTCTTTTGTTTATAGACATATTGGTGTGATAGAACAGAAAAACTGGCGAATAGTTGCCATATATAGAAACAGAAAACTTCTGATGCCATCACGAAGAAGAATGATTCAGCCAAATGACCTTTTAGTCTTAGTTGGAGAGCCTGCAGTTTTAAAGTCAGTTTATCGAGCTATTAAGAGAGAGCTAGGGCAGTTTCCTGAACCATTTGGCTCAAACATTCTTCTCTATGTAGATATGTGTTTAGTAAACTCAAGCACTATCAAAGAGATGATAAGACGGGCTGTTTTTGCACATAAAAAGTTTAAACATAACCTGATTATTAAGGTAGTAAATCCTAGCCATATTGAGACTCTTCAGTACATAAAAGAGTATAGAGATGAAAATATCATTGTAGATATAGAGTACAAATCAAAAGATTTAAGGGCTACTTTTTACAGTGATATAAAATCTTATCATATAGGGTTAGTTATTGTCTCATCTGAAATGTTTGGAAATTACTATACTAGAAGTACTCTTTATGAGTCGCATGTTCCAGTACTTAAGCTCTCAGATAGATCTTTTTCTAGTGTAAAAGATGCGGCTATTATATTAACCAACAACAGAGATTTGGAGAAGATCTCTTCTACCATTTTTGATATTTCTGAGCAGATGGGATTTAACTTAGAAATCTATAGCTATATGAATGAGCATGATGAGGGCAAAGACCAGATTATCGAACATTATAACAACCTAGCAGAGATATTTTCTAAAAACATTAAAGTTATTAAAGAGAATGAGAACCCTATAAGAGAACTTAGAAAAAAAGAGAACTTTGTACATATCTTGCCATTTACTCCAAAAGTCAAAAAGAGAAGAAGCTACTCACTTTTATCAACGGATAGCGAAAAGTTATATTATAAACTAGACGATTATCACCAAATATTTTTGCCTGTTCAACAATAGAGGGATAATTTAGCTCTTTTTTACTCTTTTTAAAGTATTATCTATCCTACATAATTAAAAATTTGGATAGCTGATGCAAGTAAATATTCCCCTTAAAAAAACCGTTGACAACTCCTATGATATAAGCATAGACACCCTTAAAAAAATCCATTTTGACACAAAAGTAGCTATTGTAACAAACCCAAAAGTAGCAGGTTTGCATCTTGCATATCTTTTGAGCTTTATCAGTGCAAAAGAACTCTATATCATAACTGTTAGTGATGGAGAGGAGTATAAAAACCAACAAAGCATAGATAACGTTTTAGAATCACTCTTTAACCATAGATTTAACAGGAAATCAATGCTTATAGCTTTTGGCGGTGGTGTTATTGGTGATATGACGGGATATGCTGCTAGCATCTATCAAAGAGGCATCGACTTTATCCAAATCCCAACTACACTTTTATCTCAAGTAGATGCTAGTGTAGGCGGTAAAACTGGAATGAACAACGCTTATGGTAAAAATCTTATAGGTGCATTTCATCAGCCAAAGGCTGTTTTTATTGACCCTTACTTTTTAAACACACTAGCATCTAGAGAGTTTGCTGCTGGTGTAGCTGAGATGCTAAAGATGGCTATAACGTTTGATAAAGATTTTTTTCTTTTTTTAGAAGATGCAAATCTTAATGATAAGAATATTTTAGCAGAAGCTATAAAAAAAGCAGTTCAAACAAAGGCTAGCGTAGTTGCAAAAGATGAGAAAGAGCATGGTTTAAGAGCCGCACTAAACTATGGGCACACTTTTGCTCATGTTATAGAGAATGAGACAAATTACAAAGAATTTCTTCACGGTGAAGCGGTAGCTATAGGCATAGTTATGGCTAATGAAGTCTCACTTAGTCTTGGTCTGATGAGCAGCGATGAACTTTTAAGAGTTAAAAATATTTTACAAAAGTATAACTTACCAACAACATACAAGATAAAAAATACAAATAGTTTTTATGATTCATTTTTCTTAGATAAAAAAAGTTCAGATGAGAGCATTACTTTTATATTGGCAAAAGGCATCGGCGAGGTTGAGATTAAAAATGATGTTCAAAAAAGCGTAGTTATGGCAGCTTTAGCAAAGTTTGGAGATATTTAGATGAAAATAATCTTTTTTCTGTTTTTACTACTTAGCTCTATAGTTTTTGCAGAGTCTGAGCCTACTGAGAAGTTAAGTAAAGAGCAGCTCTTAAAAATGGAACAAGATAAAGAGCAACAAAGAGTTAAAAAAATCTCTGAGCATTTAAGTAGTTTAAAAAAGTTAGAAGAAGAGATATCTAAAGAGAGGGTTTGGACAAAAAGTTATGCATCTTACCTTACATCACTTGATGTTAGAGAGTCTCTACAGAAGATAAAAGAGCGTATAAAATATTTAAAAGATAAAAAAACGAAGACCCCTAGTGAGGAAGATGAACTAAATGCCATCATCTCAAAAGAGAAGATTCTAACTATACAGATAGAAAAATTTAAAGAAAAAGATAGTGCGCCATTTTCAACTCTTATAACTCCGCCAAATATCGAGGAGACTTCGAGTATTACCAATCCTTTTGATATCTTTACTGGCATCTCACTTATTAAAACTCTAAGTTCTGATTTTAATGATTATATCAAGAGAAAAGATGAACTAACTCAGCTTATAGCGCTTTTGCGTAAAGAGAGAGACCTCTATAAAGAGATTGTGCTCATAGATGTAGATAATGAGTATAAAAAAGAGATAGAGAAGAAACACAAACAGTTAGAGAGATTTGAAACCGCTTTGGAGACTATGGAGATTGCATCTGAGGTTTACCAAAAAAGAATAGAGATTATAGAGCTAAATATCAACAAAGATATAGAAGTTCAAGTCTTAAAACTTGGCAAGATAGGTGTAGTTGTATTGGTTGTGTTTTTGATATTTTTTATCTTAAAACTTATTGTTAAGAAGTATATAACTGACAATGAACGATTTTATATGACAAATAAAATCATCACATTTTTAAATGTTACGCTTATCATAATAATCGTCTTTTTTAACTATATAGAAAACGCTAGCTATCTTGTCACCATACTAGGATTTGCCTCTGCTGGTATTGCTATTGCCATGAAAGACTGGTTTATGAGCATACTTGGCTGGCTTGTTGTGGTCATCGGTGGGAGTATTCATGTTGGAGATAGGATAAGAGTTGATTTGGGTGGAATGAAGTATGTTGGAGATGTGATGGATATCTCGCTTCTTCGCATGACAATACTTGAAGATATCACTCTAACATCAGTTACTGATAACAGAAGAGCAGGAAGAGTTATATTTGTTCCAAATAACTATGTTTTTACGCAAATGATAGCTAACTACACACACTCTTCACTAAAGACCGTTTGGGATGGTGTGCATATTACTATAACTTTTGATTCAAACCATAAAAAAGCTATGCATATAGCAAAAGAGATAGTTAAAAAATACTCCAAAGGTTATACAGATATAACAAGAAAACAGTTAAATAAGCTTAGAAATAAGTATAGTCTTAAAAACACAAATGTTGAGCCTAGAATCTTCTCCTTTATAAAGGAAAATGGTGTATCTATAGACTCATGGTACTTAACAAATGCTTATGCTACTTTGACACTTAGAAGCGTTATATCTGTAGAGATTGTAGAAGCTTTTAACAAAGAGGATGATATAACTATCGCATATCCTACTCAAAGGCTTCATATTCAAAACGAGGATAGAGTACCTCCTTTTGACACTAGCGAGGTTCTATAAATGATTATATCTACCACTGCTCAAAAGATTTTGTTCGCAAAAAAGGAGATTATATGAAAAAAGTATTTTTTAAGACTTTTGGTTGCAGAACTAACCTATATGACTCACAAGTTATGATGCAAGCGTTAAAAAACTACGAGATAACACAAGATGAGTCTGAAGCTGATGCGATAGTTATAAACTCTTGTACTGTAACAAATGGAGCAGATACACATGTTCGCTCATACTTAAGCCAAGTAGAAAAAACATCAGATGCAAAGGTATATCTTACTGGATGCGGTGCTCATACAAAAGGCGAATCACTTCTAAAGAGTGGTAAAGTTCATGGAGTTTTTGGGCAGAGTGAAAAGCTAAAGATAGAGAGCTTCTTACAAGAAGAAAAACCATTTTATGATGCTGGAGATTTAAACCATATTGACAATGCAGTTGTTGATGACTTTATCGGTAAGAGTAGGGCGTTTATAAAGATACAAGAGGGTTGTAGTTTTAGATGCTCCTACTGCATCATTCCCTTTGTAAGAGGTGATGCTAGAAGTATGGATGAGGCAAGGATATTAGAGCAAATCCAAAGGCTCGCATCTAATGGCTTTGGAGAGTTTATACTAACTGGTACAAATGTTGGAAGCTATGGACAAAAAACAGATAGCTCACTAGCATCTCTTATGAAAAAAATCTCACAAATCCGTGGGGTTAGACGTATAAGACTTGGAAGTGTTGAGCCTATTCAGATAACAGATGAGTTTAAAGAGATTTTGGGCGAGAGCTGGCTTGAGCGGCATCTTCATATTGCACTTCAGCACACTTCACCAAAGATGCTAAAGCTGATGAATAGAAGAAATGTTTATAAGCATGATTGTGAGCTTTTTGAAGAGTTAGCGTCAAGAGGCTTTGCTATTGGCACAGACTTTATAACAGGACACCCTGGAGAGACTGTGGAGTTGTGGGATGAAGCTATGAGAAATGTAAGAGATTTGCCACTTACGCATCTTCATGCATTTACATACTCTAAGCGTGATGGAACTCCATCAGCAACTCTAAAACCTGAGGTAAATGGTAAGCTTGCAAAAGAGCGTTTGCATGAGCTAGAGTCCATCATAAAGCAAAAAAACTTAGAGTTTAGAAATGCCTTTAAAGGCGACTTAGAAGTTTTGCTAGAGAGTCAAAAAGATTCTCTGTTTGTGGGACACGACCAACATTTTAACAAGATAGTGGTTGACTCTAAAGAGGACTTACTAGGAAACTGGGTAACTATACAAGACTATGAAATTAGAGGAGAATTTAACCATGCCAAACTCTAAGACTAACAGAATACTGCTTTACTTATCATCCTTTATTATTATTGCTCTGGTTCTTTTTGCTGTTCTTAGAGACAACTCTTCGATGATAACCCTTCGTGAAGCAAATAAGATTCTTGATAATCACACGGTTAGAAATGTAACTATTACCAAAGATTTCGTATATTTAAAAACTGATAATGATGTCTATAAGATAGCATCTTCACAAGTAAAACCTGAGATGTTTATAAACCATAAAGTTGAAGTTGGCTCTGGTTCAAATGTTATAGTCTATATACTTTTTACAGTTTTAGCTCTAGGAGTTGCTTCACTTATCTTTAGGTGGTGGCAAAAGAGAGAAAAGATAGTTGAGGGTGGTGGAGTTAGGGCTTCAGGAATTGAGATACAAAACACTCCACTAGAAGCTATGAGGAGCGATGTAAAGTTTAGTGATATTGGCGGCATCAGTGATGTTAAAATTGAGCTTGAAGAGATTATAGACTTTATGAAAAAACCAACAAGATATAAAAATTTTGGTGCTAGGATGCCAAGAGGTGTGCTCTTAGTTGGCCCTCCTGGTGTTGGTAAAACTATGATAGCAAAAGCAGTAGCTCATGAAGCTGGTGTGCCATTTTTTTACCAAAGTGGGGCCTCTTTTGTGCAAATCTATGTAGGCATGGGAGCAAAAAGAGTCCATGAACTTTTTTTAGCTGCAAAAAACTCAGCGCCATCTATCATCTTTATAGATGAGATAGATGCAGTTGGTAAAAAAAGAGATGGTGTAAGAAATGATGAGAGAGAAGCTACGCTAAACCAACTCCTAACAGAGATGGATGGCTTTGAAAACCAAAGTGGCATCATTGTCATTGCAGCTACAAACAAGATAGAAGTACTAGACTCAGCACTCCTTCGTGCAGGTAGATTTGATAGAAGAGTCTTTGTAGAACTTCCCACTAAAAAAGAGAGAGCATCTATACTGGAAAAATATCTAAGTAGAGTTCCACATGACTTAGAAATTATAAGAATCGCAAATATGACTGTTGGCTTTAATGGAGCAGCCTTAGCTGCACTTGTAAATGAAGCTGCGTTACTGGCTTTAAGACAAAATGATAAAAAAGTAAATATAGACCACTTTCATCAGGTAAAAGATAAGGTGATGTTTGGAAAGAAAAAACTCCAGATGCTAAGTGATAAACAAAAAGCATATAGAGTGACTTACCAAGCTGCTAAAGCAATAGTGGCTACTTATTTTGATCTTGCATTTGAGAAGTTAATGCTCTCAAATGAGAAGCTAACTCCAACCACAGACGAGCCACTTATAAAACATGAGCTAGAATCAAGAATCAAGATGCTCTTAGCAGGAATGGCAGCTTGTGATATAAAATATGGTGAACATGCAAGCAGTGCTAAGGTTGATTTGGATGAGGCCAAAGAGCTTGTAGAGAAGATGCTAAAAGAGTATGGCATGGGCGATACTCTTATCTCTAGCGATGAGCAAAACGGAGCTCTTATCTCAAAGCTACACAAAGAGACAAAAACTCTTATAGAGAAGATGTCAGATGCCATGAAGATAGTTGAAGAGAAGCTCTCTGAGAGGGAGAGCATAACAAAGTCAGATGTTAAAGAAGCTATAGATGCAGTTCTTTAGTGGTTTTTCTCTACTACGTGAGAGTTATCTTTTTAAAGAGTATATAAATGATACAAAATACACAGTAGTTGGCTTTAGTTATGGAGCTATAAAAGCGCTTGAACATGTTAAAAAAACTCTAGCAGCTAAAAAAAGAGTAGATACCCTGCAACTTCTATCTCCTGCTTTTTTTCAAACAAGAGATGCTAAGTTTAAGAGGCTTCAACTTCTCTCTTACACAAAGGGTGAAGTAGTCTATATGAAACAGTTTATAAAGCTCTGTTTTGAGCCTTATGAAAAAAAGATAGTAGAGCAAAAAAAAAGTACAAAGCAAGAGCTAGAAGAGTTGCTTAACTATGAGTGGGACCTAGATGAGCTAGAAGAATTAGTGCAACAAGGCGTAAAGCTAGAAGTCTATCTAGGTGAAAAAGACAAGATCATAGATGTAGAAGGTGCGAGAGAATTTTTTACTAAAGTTGCATCAGTAACATATATAAAAAATGCAAATCATTTTTTGCAAACTAGCTAATGTTACGCATTATAATGAGTAAAAGTTCATGATAGTGGCTTATAGTGGAGATGTCAT
>Ga0265295_1002147_pt1 | contig 32287 bp, 25 predicted proteins | sample Munlansysbiofilm_FD_192503 | JGI IMG/M metagenome (GOLD analysis project Ga0265295, IMG submission 192503) | Leachate microbial communities from a municipal landfill in Southern Ontario, Canada - Methane capture system biofilm | ecosystem: Engineered > Solid waste > Landfill > Unclassified ... | reverse complement strand
TGGATGTCTGTCGGCACATGGCCCGGGAAGCCGGGTACGCCACGGAGCGCTCCGTGAAGATTTTCGCCGACTCGTTTCTGGCCTCGGTCGAGCGCCATGGCCGTGCCTATGAGCTGGGTCTCATGGCTGCGTACATGACGCGCTCCGGCCGCGTATTCACCGACGTCGATCTGGCTCCGCAGGCTCTCATGCGCGGCAAGCTGCCCTTCAAACCGCACCAGATCCAGGGGCGCGAACAGGTGGTCCGCATTTTCGAGCGGTTCCGCAAAGGAGGCGACAATGTTTAAAATCGCGTATTATCCGGGCTGTTCCGGTCAGGGTACATCCCTGGAATACGACAGCTCCACCCGCGCGGTCTGCAAGGCCTTGGACGTGGAACTGGTGGACATTCCGGATTGGAGTTGCTGCGGTTCCACTCCCGCGCACACCGTCAATCATGTCCTGTCCGCGGCCCTGTCCGCCCGCAACCTGGCCCAGGTCGAGGTCATGGGCATGGACAAGGTGACCACGCCCTGTCCCAGCTGCCTGACCAACCTGCGCACTGCGGCCCACAAGATGGAAGATCCCGGGTTTCGGACCAAGACCAATGCGCTCCTCGATGTGCCCTGCAACGGCAACGTGGACGCGCAGTCCGTGTTGCAGGTGCTGACCGAGAACGTGGATCTTGAGCTGGTAAGGTCCAAGGTGGTCAAGCCCCTGACCGGAATCAAGATCGCCTGTTACTATGGATGCATCATGAACAGGCCCCCGGAGCTGATGCGTTTCGACCATCACGAGAATCCCATGGCCATGGACAACCTGATGACCGCGCTTGGTGCCGAGGTCGTGCCTTTTGCGCTCAAGGTCGAGTGTTGCGGAGCGTCTTACGGCATACCGCGCAACGATATCGTGACCCGGCTGTCGGGCAAGCTGCTGGATGCCGGACGTGATGTCGGCGCCGACGCCTTCGTGACCGCCTGTCCGTTGTGCCAGATGAACCTGGACCTGCGGCAGGGTCAGATCAATCACGCCCTGCACGAGAAGTTCAAGATCCCGGTTTTCTATTATACCCAACTCCTTGGCTACGCTCTGGGATTGGACCGCGCCGTGCTTGGCTTTGAAAAGCTCTGTGTCGATCCGAGACTCGCCCTGGGCAAGATCAAACAACCGGCGCAGGCCAGGTAGGGAGGACGCAATGCGAATTGGTGTTTTTATCTGCCATTGCGGCAGCAATATTGCCGGAACCGTGGACTGTCCGTCCGTTGCGGCCACGGCCCTGACCTATCCGGACGTGGTTTTCTCCACGGACACGATGTATGCCTGTTCCGAACCCGGACAGGACGCCATCATCCAGGCCATCAAGGACAAGAATCTCGACGGCGTGGTCGTGGCCTCCTGTACCCCGCGCATGCACGAGCCCACTTTCCGCCGGACCGTTGAGCGCGCGGGACTGAACCGTTACATGTTTGAAATGGCCAACATCCGCGAGCATGTCTCCTGGATCGGCAAGTCAAAGGACTTGAACACGGGCAAGGCCGCCGAACTGGTGCGCATGGCCGTGGAAAAACTGCGTCGCGACAAGCCGCTGATCCCCAAACGCTTCGAGACGGTCAAGCGCGTGCTGGTCATCGGCGGCGGCGTGGCCGGCATCCAGGCGGCACTGGACTGCGCGGACGGTGGCCAGGAAGTCATCATGGTCGAGCGCGAGCAGACCATCGGCGGCAAGATGGCCAAGCTCGACAAGACCTTTCCCACAGTGGACTGCTCGTCCTGCGTTCTGGGCCCCAAGATGGTCGACATCGCCCAGCATCCCAACATCACTCTTTATGCCTGTTCCGAGATCGAAGCCGTGGGCGGGTATGTGGGCAACTTTCAGATCACCATCCGCAAGAAGGCGACCTACGTGAACTGGAAGGATTGCACGGGCTGCGGATTGTGCGTGGAAAAATGCCCCAGCCGCAAGCTCCCCGACAAGTTCAACGAGAATCTGTGCAACGCGCCCTCCATCAACATCCCGTTTCCGCAGGCCATCCCCAAGAAAGCGGCCATCAATGCCGAATCGTGCATCATGCTGACCAAGGGCAAGTGCGGCCTGTGCGCCAAGGTCTGCCCGGTCAAGTGCATCGACTTCGAACAGAAGGATGAGCTGATCAACGTGGATGTGGGCGCCATAGTCGTGGCCACGGGTTACGACCTTTTCGATTGGCACAAGTATCCGCAGTACGGAGAAGGCCGCTACCCGGACGTGATCACCTCCATGCAGTACGAGCGCATGCTTTCCGCTTCCGGCCCTTCGGGCGGCCACGTCAAGCGGCCCTCCGACGGCAAGGAGCCCAAGAACGTGGTCTTCATCCAGTGCGTGGGTTCGCGCGACAAGTCCGTGGACCGTCCGTACTGTTCAGGTTTCTGCTGCATGTACACCGCAAAGCAGACCATCCTGACCAAGGACCATATCCCCGATTCCCAATCATACGTTTTCTACATGGACATCCGTTCGCCGGGCAAGCTGTACGACGAGTTCGTGCGCAGGGCCATGGAAGAGTACGGCGCGCAGTATGTGCGCGGCCGCGTGGCCATGATCTATCCCAAGGGCGACAAGCTCATCGTGCGCGGCGCGGACACCCTGGCCGGAACGCAGGTTGAGGTTCCCGCCGATCTGGTCGTTCTGGCCGTTGGTGCTGAATCGGCCAAGGGCGCGGTGCAGTTGGGCGAGAAATTGCGAGTGGCTCCGGATCAGTACGGATTCTTCGTCGAGAGCCATCCCAAATTGAAGCCCGTCGAGACCAACACCGCCGGCGTGTTCCTGGCTGGCGCCTGTCAGGGTCCAAAAGACATCCCGGCCTCTGTCAGCCAGGGCAGCGCCGCCGCTTCCAAGGTTCTGGGCCTTCTCTCCAAGAAGGAGCTGGAATCCGATCCGGCAGTTTCCAGGGTCAATCCGGCCCGTTGCGTCGGCTGCGGCAAATGCATCCAGACCTGTCCGTTCGGAGCCATCAAGGAAGTCCAGGATCGCTTCGGCAACCCCAAGGCCGAGGTCATCGACACGGTCTGTCAGGGTTGCGGCATCTGCACGGTGACCTGTCCCCAGGGCGCCATCCAGCTTGAACATTTCACAGATAACCAGATCCTCGCGGAGGTGAACGCCTTATGCCCGCCCAAGATGTTCGCGAATTACGAATAGTCGGCTTTCTTTGTAACTGGTGCTCCTACGGCGGCGCGGACACGGCGGGTGTATCCCGTTTCACTCAGCCCACGGATCTGCGCGTCATCCGCGTCCCCTGTTCCGGCCGCATCGATCCGCTCTTCATCGTCCGTTCGCTCATGAACGGCGCTGACGGAGTGCTCGTGTCCGGTTGTCATCCCCGGGATTGCCATTATGCCGAAGGCAACTTCTATGCCCGGCGCAGGCTCGAAATGCTCAAGCGCTTCCTGCCCATAACCGGCATCGATGCGCGCCGCTTCGAATACACCTGGGTTTCGGCCTCGGAAGGGCAGCGCTGGCAGCATGTGGTCACGGAGTTCACGCGCCGCATCCATGAGCTCGGCCCCGCGCCGACCTTCAACCCGGCGTCCGAAGCGGACTGGAACACGCTGGCCGTCCAGGCTGGTCAGGGGCAGACTTGCCCGTGTCACGGATAGATTTGCAATAACAGGAGGACATATGTCCCAATTGGATGATCTCAAAAATGCCATCAAGAGCCGCCTGGGCGAGCTTGAGTGCGTCATCGGCTGGGAGCAGGGCTATGATCCGCTCCACGCCACGCCGCTCTTCATCCGCACCGAAGCGGATCTTGATCGGCTCATCATAGGCCCCTTGGCCGTGCATAATCTGGCCACCTACCTGCCCGGGTTCAAGGGCAAGAAGATCGGCGTGGTGGTCAAGGGCTGCGACAGCAAGAGCGTGATCCAGCTCCTGAATGAAAACCTGATCAACCGCGACGATGTCGTCGTTTTCGGCCTCTGCTGCGACGGCGTGGTCAGCCAGCGCAAGATCCGCGCGGCCCTGCCCGCCGATCCGGGATTCGTGGAGTCGGTGGAGGTTGGCGCGCAGGATCTCAAGATCTCCGTGGCCGGTCAGTCCGCGACCCTCAAACTCTCTGACGTGCTGGCCGACAAATGCCTGATCTGCGCCACGCCCGACGCCATCATCTCCGATGTGCTGATCGGCGCCGCGCACACTCCGGCCCCGGCCGCGAGCCTGGCCTGCCAGGACGAGTTCGAAGCCAAGAGCGACGCCGAAAAGCTCGCCTTCTGGCAGGAGACCATGAGCCGCTGCATCCGCTGCTACGCCTGTCGCAACGCCTGTCCCATGTGCGTCTGCCGCGACCATTGCATCGCGACCAGCCGCGATCCCCTGTGGATCAGCCAGGACAATTCCCCGGCCGAGAACATGATGTTCCAGATGGTGCATGTCTCGCATCTGGCCGGACGCTGCACGGAGTGCGGCGAATGCGAGCGGGCTTGTCCCGTGGACATTCCGCTCATGCTGCTGCGGCGCTTCATGAACAAGCAGGTCAAGGACGTGTTCGAACTGCAGGCAGGCACGGCTCTGGAACAGACCCCGCCTCTCTTGACCTTCAAGGTCGAGGAAGAGCGCATCAACGAGCGAGGCTGGTAATGGAACGATTCATAACAAAAGAGAACCTCATCCGTTTGGCCGAGGAGCTGACCGCCACCTGCCGCGTGCTCGCGCCCGTGGCCAGTTGCGGCACCGTGACCTTCCGCCGTTTTCTGCCGGGGATGGTCCTTGACATGCACTCGCGCATGGCGGCCGTGTCCCCCAAGGCCGCGACCTTTCCGCAGACGGAAACCCTGCTGACGGTCAAGCGCGAGATCCCGGAGAAGAAGCCGGAAATCACCGAGACCCTGCCCGAGGGCAAGAACGTGGTCATCGGCTGCCGTCCGTGCGGGGCACGCGGCAAGCTCATCTTCAATCCGGTCTATGAAACGGACAAGACCAAGGACCCTTACTATATTCAGCGTCGGGACAACACGGTCTTCATTTCGCTGGCCTGCGACCGTCCCGAGACGACCTGTTTCTGTCACAGCGTGGGCAGCGGTCCTGCTGATCCGCAAGGTTCCGACGTACTCCTGACCCTGGTCGGGGAAGGGTATGTGGCGCGTTCGGTCACGCCTGCCGGTGAGGAAGTCATGAAGTCCGCCCTTTTTGCGGACGCCGGCGACAAGGGCAAGGAAGCCGACGCCAAGAACGTGAGGGCCAGGGAGCTGATGGGCGAGGCCCACGATTACGCTTCGGCTCCGGCCAAGCTGCTGGCCCGCTTCGACGACATGGACTTCTGGCAGGCCCAGTCGGCCAAGTGCATCTCCTGCGGAGCCTGCACCTACATGTGTCCGACCTGCTACTGCTTCAACATCACCGACGATGACCTGGGCCTTGAGAGCCGGCGCATCCGCTCCTGGGACAACTGCATGTCCCACACCTTCACCCTGGAAGGCAGCGGCCACAACCCGCGTCCGACCAAGGCGCATCGTCTGAAAAACCGCGTCGGGCACAAGTTCAGCTACTATCCGGACCTGCACAAGGGCGTCATCGCCTGCTGTGGCTGCGGCCGGTGCATCAAGCAGTGCCCCGCCGGAGTCGATATCCGGCAGATCGTGAATGCAGCACAGGAGTACTCCGAATGAATGCCAATCCCTATCTCCCGGACATGGCCACCATTGTCGAAGTGATCCAGGAGACGCACAACATCAAGACCTTCCGCATCGTCATCAACAACGAAGAGCGCATGAAGGAGTTCTCCTTCATGCCCGGCCAGGTCGGGCAGCTCTCGGTCTTTGGCGTTGGCGAGTCGACCTTTGTCATCAACTCCTCCCCGACCCGCAAGGACTACCTGCAGTTCAGCGTCATGCGCGTGGGCGAGGTCACGACCCGACTGCACCAGTTGCAGCCCGGCGATCAGATCGGCGTACGCGCGCCTCTTGGCAACTCCTTCCCGGTGGAGGACCTGAAGGGCAAGAACATTGTCTTTGTCGGCGGCGGCATCGGCATGGCTCCGCTCAGGACCCTGTTCACGTATATGCTCGACAACCGTAAGGACTACGGCGACATAACGCTGCTGTACGGTGCGCGCAGCCCCGCCGACCTGACCTACAAGGCGGAACTGCCGGAGTGGACGGAACGCAAGGATGTGAACACCGTGCTGACCATCGACAACCCCTCCGAGGGCTGGGAACACAAGGTCGGCCTCATCCCCAACGTGCTGCTTGAGATCAACCCCTCGCCCAAGAACACGGTGGCCATCACCTGCGGTCCGCCCATCATGATCAAGTTCACCTTGCAGGCTCTCAAGAAGCTGGGCTTCGAGGATGAGAACATCCTCACCACCCTGGAAAAACGCATGAAGTGCGGAGTGGGCATCTGCGGGCGCTGTAACATCGGCACGAAGTACGTGTGCATGGACGGACCCGTCTTCACCTACGCCCAGCTCAAAGAGCTGCCCTCGGAACTTTAGGAGGTATTATGGCTGGAATATTCAAGGCGACGGACATTTTGCTGGCCGCCCAGGAAGTCGAGACCCGCGGCGAAGTCTTCTACAACCGTCTGGTCGAGACCACCACCGAGCCCAAGCTCAAGGATCTGTTCTCCTTCCTTGCAAAGGAAGAGACCAAGCATCGCGAGATCTTCGCCAAGCTCTATGAGCGGGTGGGAGAAGTGGAACTCCCGGCCTGGGCCGAGGAGGACGAGTATGTGGACTACCTCAAGTATCTGCTCGATTCACACACCCTTTTCCGTCTGGGCGACGTGAATCATCTCAAGACCTTCATGGGTTCTCCCGAGGAGGCCATCGAAACGGCCATGGGATTCGAGAAGGACACGATCATGTTCTTCCTTGAAATGCGCGAATTCGTGCCCGAAGGGGACAAAAAGTACGTGCAGGCCTGCATCGACGAGGAACGCACTCACCTGCGCCTTTTGGCGGGCATGCTGCGTAAATAGAAGGTTCTAAAAGACCATCCTCCTGGGGGCTTTCGGGTGCGAATCCGGGAGCCTCTTTTTTTCATTTTTTACCAGGAACCTGCCACATGGCGGCGAGTTCACATTGCGCTAACGCCACAATTCGGTTAGAATTTTCGGCGACGGAACAGGGGCTCAGGGAGCGTGAACCAATGCTCGAACCGTGCCTTTACAGGCGTCTCTTGCGCCTTCGTATCGACCCTCTCGCGACACTGTCCTGAATGTGAAACGAGCGTGCTGATGGCTTGGTCGTGGCATTTGCGCGATTTTTCTTTTCGAAAACGAATGTCCTGTTTCTGTTGCGAACGTAGAAAACGAAGAGGCCGGCCTTTCGCCGCCTCCTTCCGGCATCGGTTTCTTAGCGGCCTTGCCTTGATTTGCTGGTGCATCAGCCGCGTCGTCTGAACCAACACTGTAACAAGGAGATGATCATGAAGAAGGGTTTCTTGGGCTTTCTGGCCGCGGTGATGATCCTGGCCGTCGCCGTTCCCGGATTCGCGGATGAATGTACCTACCGTGGAATTCTGGACACAATGTATTGCGACAACGACAAGAACTTGGTCGCCGACAACGCGCTCCCCGGCAATTGCAAAGATCCTTCGACCCTGGTTTTCACCTATACCCCGGTTGAAGATCCCGCCGTGTATCAGGATCTGTTTGCCGATTTTCAGGCCCATATCAAGAAAATTACGGGCAAGGACGTCATCTACTACACCGTGCATTCCAACTCGGCCCAGGTCGAGGCCATGCGCTCCGGCCGTCTGCATATCGCTGGCTATTCCACCGGGCCCACCGGCTTTGCCGTGAACCTGGCCGGTTACGTGCCCATCGCCGTCAAGGGTGATGCCGAGGCGTTCCAGGGCTACAACCTGATCGTGATCGTCAAGAAGGACAGCCCCATCCAGACCATGGCCGATCTCAAGGGCAAGAAGGTCGCGCACACTTCTCCCTCGTCCAACTCCGGCAACCTGGCACCCCGCGCCCTTTTTCCGGCCCAGGGAATCGTGCCTGACGAAGACTACACCGTCGTTTACTCCGGCAAGCACGACCAGTCCGTCCTGGGCGTTGTTCACGGCGATTACGATGCCGCCCCGGTGGCCTCGGACGTTTACGAGCGCATGCTGCGTGCCGGTCGCGTCGATGAAGGCGCCGTGCGCATCATCTACACCAGCCCCCGTTTTCCCACGTCATCCTTCGGCTACTCCAGCCAGCTCTGCCCGGATCTGGTAGAGAAGATCAAGGAAGCGTTCTACACCTATCGCTACACCGACGAGATGAAGAAGGCCTTTGACGGCGCGGATCGTTTCTTCCCCATCACCTACCAGAAGGATTGGGCGGTCATTCGCGATATCGCCGAGGCCACCGGCGCGAGCTACAACGAGGAAGGCCTTAAGGCCATGATCGCCAAGGAAAAGGCGGACGCGGAAAAGAAAGCCAAGAAGCAGTAAGTACATACAAGGCATTATCGTGACGTCATCAAGCAATAACGGGAACGGGGGGAATGCCTCCCGTTCCCTGATCGTAAAGGATCTGGTCAAGGCTTACGTTCCGGGCAAGCCGGTTCTCAAAAACATCTCTTTCGAGGTTCGGGGCTGTTCCACGGTGGCCATCATCGGCCCCTCCGGGACAGGCAAGAGCACGCTGCTGCGCTGCATCAACCGCCTCATCGACCCGACCAGCGGCACCATCACCGTGGCCGGACACGAAATCACGCGGCTTTCGGGCAAGGAACTGCGCCTGGCCCGGCACCACGTGGGCATGGTCTTTCAGGAATTCAACCTTGTGGAGCGCCTCTCGGTCATCGAGAACGTGCTCTGCGGCAGGCTCGGATTCGTGCCGGTCTGGCGGGCCTGGCTGCGCAAGTTCGAGCAGCATGACATCGATCGGGCCTTCGAGCTGATCGACATGGTCGGCCTGACCGAGTTCGCCACCGAGCGGGCCGACGCCCTGTCCGGTGGACAGCGTCAGCGCGTGGGCATCGCCCGGGCCGTGATGCAGAATCCCGACGTGATCATGGCCGACGAGCCCACGTCATCCCTTGATCCCAAGACTTCCGTCGAGATCATGGGGCTTCTGAACGATTTCTCCAAGGCGCACGACATTCCGGTGCTGATCAACATCCACGACGTCAACCTGGCCAAGCGCTTCGCCGACCGGGTCATCGGCATGTCGCTGGGGAGCATCGTGTTCGACGGCCCGCCCTCGGAGCTGACGGACGATCACCTCAAGCAGATCTACGGCGGCGAGGACTGGTTGTCATGAGCGCGGTCAACACCAGAAGAGCCTTCAAGCCCAACTGGCTTGCGCGCCTTGGGTGGCTCGCCGTGATCGGCTATTGCGTGCTCGCGTTCTGGTCCCTGGACATTACCTGGGACCGTTTCGTGATCGGCCTTGAGAATGGCGCGAAATTCCTGGGGAGCATGATTCCGCCCAATTTCGAGCGCTGGAAGCTGTTGCTGGGCAACCTTCTGGAGACGCTTGAAATCGCGGTGATCGCCTCGGCGTTCGGCGTGGCTTTCTCCCTGCCCATCGGCCTGGCCGCCTCGCGCAACCTGATGCCGACCTGGGCGACCTGGCCGGCCCGCCTCCTCATTGCCATCTGCCGCTCCTTTCATCCGGTCATCTTTGCCATCCTGTTCGTGAAGGCGGTGGGATTCGGCCCGCTGGCGGGCATCCTGACCCTTATATTCGCGTCCATCGGCTTCATCGGCAAGCTCTTCGCCGAAGCCATCGAGGAGATTTCCCTCAAGCCGGTGGAGGCGTGCCGGGCCGCCGGAGCCCCGTTCATGAGCGTCATCCTGTATGCCGTGCTGCCGCAGGTGCTGAACCGCTTCATCGGGTTCGCTACATATCAGTTCGACGCGAACATCCGCAATTCGACCATGGTCGGAATCGTCGGCGCCGGCGGTATCGGCGGGACGTTGTTCGCGGCTTTTCAGCGCTTCGACTACGACTTCCTGGCCGCGATCCTCATCTCGATCATCATCCTCGTCATGCTCGGGGAATACCTCGCATCCATAGTCAAGGCGGTGTTCAATGACTAGTCGCAACTGGGAAAGATTCACTCCCGCTCAAAGACTGGCCCGGTTTGCGATCTATCTGGCCGCAGTCATCGCCCTGGTCGTTTCGATGCGCACGGTGCAGATCGTTCCGGAATTCCTGTACGATGCCCCGACCCAGATGGCGGACATGTTTACACGCATGTGGCCGCCGGACTTTGCGCACTACCGCGAAGGCGTGCACCTGGCCCTGATCGAGAGCATGCACATCGCGGGCATGGGCACCATTCTGGCGCTGGTCATGTCGCTGCCCGTGGCGCTGCTGGCCGCCAGCAACATCACCCCGATCCCGGCCCTGAACTGGTTTGCGCGGCTGATCCTCGTGTCTTCGCGTTCGGTGAACACCCTTGTCTGGGCGATCCTGTTCGTGGCCGTTTTCGGCCCCGGCTCACTGGCCGGGACCATCGCCATCGGCTTTCGCTCCATCGGTTTTTGCGGCAAGCTCCTGGGCGAGGCCCTGGAAGAATGCAACAAGGGGCCGGTGGAAGCATTGAAAGCGGCGGGGGCTCCCTGGCCGAGCATCTTCCTCAAGGCTTACTGGCCGCAGGTGTCGCCGGCCTTCTGGGGGATCACCCTGTTTCGCTGGGATATCAACGTGCGCGAGTCGGCGGTCATCGGACTGGTCGGCGCGGGCGGGATAGGCATGGCGCTGGACACGGCCATCGCCCTTTTCCGCTGGAATCAGGTCGCGCTCATCCTGCTGTGCATCTTTGCCGTGGTCATCGTGGCCGAGATCGTGGTCACGAAGATCAGGCAGAAAATCATCTAGCATTTCTCGCATCACTGCAAAGACAAACCCGCGTCACGGAAAACTCTCGGTTTTTCGTGACGCGGGTTTTTAGGTTTCACGTCGAATGTGGACACTTTGCGCTGACTGGCGCCGAGGGCGGTGCGCATTTGCGCCGGGCTAGAAATCGAGTTGCCCCTGGTCGCTCAGGAAGCTCATGGTCGTGTGTCTGCGCTTGCCGTTTTCCAGATAGACCACGCTGTAGAAGCCCTTGGGCAGGACGATGTCCTTCACGCTTTTGGCCTTGATTTCAAAGGGGCCGAAGTCCTTGCAGGTCTGCTGGTTCCTGAACCACAAAACAAGAGAGCGGGGCGAGGTGACGACCAGTCTGCCTTTGTCGAACGATCCTTCAGGGTTTTGGGGAGGGGCCTCGGCTGCCTCGGCTTTTGGCTCAGGAAGCGTCGCGGCGGCTTGGGCCGTGTCGGAGGAAGGTGCATCCGTATTCTTCGAAGTGGCGTTCGGGGCCGCCTGTGCCTCTGCCGAGGTGGCGTTTGGGAGCGCCTGGGCCACGGTCGCGCAGCTCGTGTTCACTGCAAGAGCCTGTTCGGGCAGGGATGGCGCGGTGTTGTTGGCGGATTGGGAATAGACCGGCGATGCCGGCTCGTTTTGTGTCATGGCGGTGTCTGGTCGCGGATCGGGCGTCATGATGTCCGCTTGTGGCGGGGTGCTGGTATGATTGCCAGCGCCAGCGGTTTGCTCCACCACGACGGCGTGGGAGGACCCGTTTTCCACGGCGGGCGAAAGTGCTTCGGACGCCTCGGGCTCGGCATCGGAGGTTTGCCGCGATTGAATGAACAACTGCTCAAGGCCGAGCAGGCCCTGCCTGTGCGCGACGTAACCCGTGCATCCGGCGATGATCAAAAAGGTCATCCCGAGCTGGAGGAGGCTCGGTTTCCAGAAAACCTTCAAAGGCTTGGGCCGGGGGCGCACCTCGGACTCATCAGGCTTGAAGGAGTAGAGGTGACCGCATTTCGGGCACTCTCCGGGAAAGAGCCCGAATTCTTCAGCGCTTGGCTGATGGCGGCATCCGGCGCAGACGGGCAGATTTGATTTGAGTAAGTCCCGCAGAGCGTGATCGGCCTGGGGCTCGTCCTCGTCGCCTGGTTCAGCCCCGGTGTCGGCGCTTACCAGACCTGTGAATTTATCGATCAGAACGCACATCCTGTCCGTCGGCAGGGCGTCATCGTGAGCCAGGATGGCCTGGACCAGATTCCCGGCTTCGACAACCAGCGTGCCGCGCACCGGGCCCGCAATGCCGACGCTGGCCCGGCTGAAACACAGCACCGGGCAGGGGTGCACGCTGCCTGCGTACTGCAGATCCATGTGCCGGGTCAGTTTTTGGGTCAGGTTCCAGCACTGGGTGAGCATGTCCAGCATGAACGGCCATCCGTTCAGGCGCAGGGATTCGCCCGTGGCCGTGACATTTCCAAGATGGCTTCTGGTTCTGATCAGGAAGAGCCCGTTTGGGCCTACCACGGCGTGATCGAGCTGGTTGCCTTCGAAACGAAGATCATGAAAGACATGGTATTCGTCAGGGAGCTGCCGCAACGCCTTGCTCACGATCCGCGAGGACTGGGAGTTTGTCTGCGAATGCGAGAAATGATGCGAGAAGGCGAGGCCAAGCTCTTCGAAGCGCAGAGTGGCCGCGATGAAGAGGACGGCGAAGACGGCGGTGATCCACGGCTGGTTCTGTCCGAATGCATACAGGCCTGCCCCTGCAGGCAGCAGAACGAGAAGCAGGGGCAGGATGAGGCGCAGCAGAACGTCTTTGTGGCGGGCAGAGGCCCGGGTGTTGCCGCTTTGAACCGCTTTGCCGTGAATATGTGCCATGACGCCTCGACCTGTTCTTGCGTTACGTAGTCCTTGAAGCGTGAAGTATAAGCATTGTATCGGAAAATAAGTCAAGGTTTGCGCGTGTATGACAGCTGCCGCCATGCACGACGCTGGCCGCATTGAAAGCGGGCCCCCCATGCCCGGATTTCAAGCCCGGGAGGGCCGGGATAGCGAGCAGGGGCTGGCTTTATTGCGCAAGAGGCGCAAAACGGGCGGCGGTCATACGGGCCAGGTCTTCGGGAGCGAGTTCGATATCAAGGCCGCGCCGACCTCCGCTGACCAGCATGACGGGGTGGGCCTGAGCCGAGATGTCGATGAAGGTACGCAGCCGCTTTTTCTGTCCCAGCGGGCTGACCCCGCCAAGCACGTAGCCGGTGGCGCGCTCCACGAGGACCCTGTCGGCCATGGCCGCCTTCTTGGCCCCGGCGGCCTTGGCCAATTGCTTGAGCCCGAGCATGCTCTCCACCGGAATGACGGCCACCACCAGCTCCCCGCCCAGATCCGCGACCAGGGTCTTGAAGACCTGGCGGGGATCGACGCCGAGTTTTTCGGCCGCTTCCAGGCCGTAGGCCGTGCATGACGGGTCATGGTCGTATTCCCGTACGACGAATGTGATTCCTGCTTTTTTGGCGGCGTTTATGGCGGGGGTCATGCGGTGCGGCTACAAAGGCGGACGGAAAAAGTCCAGTCCGGAAAATGAAGGCTGGAAAGGCACGGCGCGCCGGGTCGCCGGAAGCGCCGTGCCGGAAGGGTCGTTAGCTTGCGGCCTGTGCCGAGGCCTGGATATAATCCTTGATGTCGTCGATGGTCACCACGGGGAGGTCGTGGCGTCTTCCGAACTCCTGGATTTGGGGCATGCGGGCCATGGTGCCGTCTTCGTTGGTGACTTCGCACAGCACGCCGCAGGGCTTGAGCCCGGCCAGGCGCATGAGGTCCACGGTGGCCTCGGTGTGTCCTTCGCGTTCCAGAACCCCGCCCGGACAGGCGCGAAGCGGGAAGATGTGGCCGGGACGATGCAAGTCCCCGGGGCGGGCATCGTCGGCGATGGCGGCCTGCACCGTGCGCACGCGGTCGGCGGCGGACACTCCGGTGGTCACCCCCTGGGCGGCTTCGATGGAGACGGTGAACGCGGTCTGGTAGCGGCTGGAGTTGTTGCTGACCATGGGCGCCAGGTCCAGGGCGCGGACTTTGTCCTCGGGCAGGCACAGGCAGACGATGCCGCTGCATTCGCGGATGAGCATGGCCATCTGGGCCGTGGTCAGGGTTTCGGCGGCGAAGATCAGGTCGCCTTCGTTTTCGCGGTTTTCGTTGTCGGTGACCAGGACCCCGAGGCCTTGTTGCAAGGCCGCAAGGGCGCGTTCGACCCGGACGCGGGGAGGAGTGTCTTCAAAATTCTCTGAAAACTGATTCACGGTGGTTCTCCTTGGAATTGAACGTGAATCAGGGCGCGGCTGAAAAGAACCGTTCACGCCCGTGAACGGTAGGCCGTCTTCTCTTTCATCCGGACTGTCACCGTCGGCTCCGGCCTCGCACCGGATCTGCTGACCTCCCGGACCTCCGGGAGCGCTCGCGGGCTCCCCGCCGTGAAGCGGGATACCGCCGGTGGGGAATTGCACCCCGCCCTGAGAAGAGGGCACCATGCGCGGCGAGGCGGGTGCTGTCAACGGTTCAACGGTCGTAAAAAGATCCTGTATGACAAAATGGCAAATTCGACCATTGCCTCGCGCACGGTAAGGGGGTAGAGTGCTTCAATAGAGAACATGCCACAAGGATTTTCCCTTGTGGCTTTTTTTTCCCGCAACGTTACTTCAAAGGATCGAACATGACAGAAAATCAAATACAAGCAGGCAGTTCCGTCGAATCCCTATGCAAGAAATGCAAGACCGTGACCGATCATCACGTGGTCGTCATGTCCGGCGAGAAGATCGCCAAGGTCGAGTGCAAGGTTTGTAACGCACGTCACGCCTACGTGTCGCCCACTGCCGAGCCCAAGGTCAAGAAACCCGCCACTCCGCGCCCCAAGAAGGCTGCCCTGGCTTCCAGCAAGCAGGCCCAGGCTCTGCTCGAGCAGTGGGAAAAGCTGGTCACTCCCTGCGCCAAACCCCTGTCCTACAGCATGGAACGCACGTTTCAGATCGGCGATGTCATTGATCATCCTACTTTCGGTCTGGGTTATGTTCAGAAGCTGATGAAGCCCTGCACTGCCGAGATCCAGTTCAAGGACGCCATCCGCAACATGCGCTGCGGGATGTTCAAGTAGGTTTCCAGGCCCTCTTTTCCTGCCGCCAGCCCTCAAACGGCCGCCTGTCCGGATTTGCGCCCTTAGAAAGATCCGCTTTTTTTTCGTTTCTTTCCTTCTTGACGTCGCACGAAAGGTGCGCGTAATGGAAAAATAGTGTCGTGCGCCGTGTGTTGTGCGCCTGCGACCAACTCCACATCGGCTTCAGTCAAGGAAGCCGTTTTTTATGCTCCACGAGGAAAATATGCCCACCATGCAGAAGAATGACAATATCAGAAATATCGCGATCATAGCACACGTTGACCATGGCAAGACCACCCTTGTGGATGTCATGTTCCGACAGTCCGGAGTTTTCCGGGACAACCAGGCCATGGACGACCGCGTCATGGATTCCATGGATCTGGAGCGCGAACGCGGTATTACCATCTCCGCCAAGAATTGCTCCGTGCGCTGGAAAGGCGTGAAGATCAATATCGTCGACACCCCCGGCCATGCCGATTTCGGCGGGGAAGTGGAGCGCGCTCTGTCCATGGTCGATGGCGCGGTGCTGCTGGTGGACTCCTCCGAGGGCCCGCTGCCCCAGACCCGGTTCGTGCTCAAGAAAGCCCTGGACGCGAGCCTGCCCATTCTGGTCGTGGTCAACAAGATCGACCGCTCCGATGCCCGGCCGCAGGAAGTGCTGGACGAGGTCTACGACCTGTTCATCGATCTTGGCGCCGACGAGGCTCAGCTTGAATTTCCGGTCCTTTACGCCATCGGCCGCGACGGTGTAGCCTCTCCGGTGCTCGATGAGCCCGGCAAGGATCTTTCCTGTCTCCTCGACCTCATTTTGGAGCATATCCCCGGCCCCCGTTTCGATCCCGCCGCACCCTTCCAGATGCTTGTCTCGGACCTTGGGTACTCGGATTACCTGGGTCGTCTGGTCATCGGCAAGATCAAGGCCGGCCTGCTGCAGGACAAGGCCGATCTTCTGTGCATGGGCGAAAACGACCAGCTCGCCTTCCGACCGGCCAAGATTCAGGCCTACGAAGGAATGCAGCTCAAGGATCAGGCCGCCGTCGAGATGGGCGACATCGTGGTCATGGCCGGCCTGAACAAGGTCAGCATCGGCGACACCATCTGCCTGAAGGAAAGCCCTGTGCGCCTGAAGCGCATCGACGTGGACGAGCCCACAGTGTCCATGCGCTTCACCATCAACACTTCGCCCTTTGCCGGACGCGAGGGCAAGATCGTGCAGTCGCGCAAGATCAAGGATCGTCTCGAAAAAGAGGCCCTGACCAACGTGGCCATTCAGGTCGAGGAGAGCGAGGACAAGGACTCCATGATCGTCAAGGGTCGTGGTGAATTCCAGCTGGCCATCATCATCGAGACCATGCGCCGCGAAGGCTTCGAGCTGGGCGTCGGCCGACCCGAGGTCATCTACAAGAAAGAGGGCGGCAAGCTTCTTGAGCCCATGGAACACGTCTACGTGGACTGCGACGAGGCCTTCATGGGCGTGGTCACGGAGAAACTGTCCATCCGCCGGGGCAAGCTCCTCAATCTGGTCAACAATGGCAGCGGCCGGGTGCGCATGGAATTTTCCGTGCCGTCACGCGCGCTCATCGGCTACCGGGACGAATTTTTGACCGACACCAAGGGCACGGGCATCATGAACTCCCTGTTCGACGGATACGGCGAGTACCGGGGCGATTTCCCGACCCGCTTTTCCGGTTCACTGGTCTGCGACCGTCAGGGTCAGGGCGTGCCGTACGCGCTTTTCAATCTGGAGCCGCGCGGCCGGATGTTCGTGCGTCCCGGTGATGCGGTCTACGAGGGCATGATCGTCGGCGAGCACAATCGTGACAACGACATCGACATCAACCCGTGCAAGGAAAAAAAGCTGACCAACATGCGCGCCTCGGGCAAGGATGAGGCCATCATCCTCACCCCCGTGTTGCCCATGACGCTTGAGATGGCGCTCAATTTCATCCGCGACGACGAGATGGTCGAGATCACCCCCCTGAACATTCGCCTGCGCAAGATCGAGCTCTCGGCCCAGAAAAGGCACAGCATGGTCGCGCGCAAGAAGAAGGTCGAAGGAAAATAGACATGCAGAAGAAAGTCCATGACGTGATCATTGTCGGCGGTGGTCCGGCCGGTCTGTTCGCGGCCTATCATCTGGCCGAGCACGCAAGTCTCGACGTGCTCCTGATCGAGAAGGGCCGCGACTCGCTTATCCGCAACTGCCCCATGACCGAGGCGCAGGACTGCATCCACTGCAAGCCTTGCAACATCCTGGCGGGCATGGGCGGGGCCGGGCTCTTTTCCGACGGCAAGCTCAACTTCATACCCAAGCTGGGCAAGACCGACCTGACCCAGTTCATGAGCCTGGGCAAGGCCACGGAGCTCATCGATGAGACCGAGGCCATCTTCAACCGCTTCGGCATGGACGGAAAGGTCTATCCGACCAATATCGACGAGGCCCGCTCCATCCGCAAGGAGGCCCGCAAGTTCGGCATCGATCTGCTGGTCATCAAGCAGAAGCACCTCGGCAGCGACAACCTGCCCGGTCACATCACCGGCATGGTCGAGCATATCAAGTCCAAGGGCGTGACCGTGCGCACCAAGGAGGAGGTGGTCGACATCCTGGTCGAGGGCGGCCGGGTGCGCGGCGTGACCACGGCCAAGGGCGAGTATCTGGCGGATAACGTCATCCTGGCTCCTGGCAGAGTGGGGGCGGAATGGGTCGGTCAGCTCGTGCAGCGCCACGGCCTGGCCGTGACCCAGCGCGGCATCGAGGTCGGGGTGCGCGTTGAGGTGCACAACGAGATCATGCAGGACCTGTGCTCCATCATCTACGATCCGACCTTCTTCATCCGCACCTCCAAGTACGACGACCTGACCCGCACCTTCTGCACCAACTATGGCGGTTTCATCGCCCAGGAAAATTATCAGGATTTTGTCTGCGTCAACGGCCACGCCTACATGGACAAGAAGAGCGAGAACACCAACTTCGCCTTTTTGTCCAAGGTGGTCCTGAACGAGCCCGTCACGGACAACCAGGCCTACGGTGAATCCATCGGCCGCCTGGCGACCCTGATCGGGGGCGGCAAGCCCATCCTGCAGCGCTTTGGCGATTTGAAGCGCGGCCGCCGCTCCACCTGGAACCGCATCCGCAACAGCTACATCGAGCCGACCCTGAAGAAGGTGGTCTGCGGCGACATCGCCATGGCCCTGCCCGAGCGCATTCTGGCCAATCTGGTCGAGGGCCTCGAAAAGCTCAACCAGGTCGTGCCGGGCGTGGCCAACGACGAAACGCTTCTGTATGCGCCGGAGATCAAGTTCTTCGCCACGCAGGTGGAATGCGACGAAAATCTACAGACCGCCATCGAAGGACTCTACGTGGCCGGAGACGGACCCGGAGTGGCCGGAAACATCGTTTCGGCCGCAGCCACGGGACTCATTCCCGCCAAGAGCATTCTGACCAAGGGATAGATTTCATTTCCGGGCTCAGCCGGCGATTACGAGGGGCGCTGCCGTTTCATGACGGGAGCGCCCTATTTTTTGAGATGCTCGCGGATGAATTCGTCGATCTGGTCGAGCAGGATGGGTCTGGAGAAATGGTAGCCCTGGGCGTATTCGCAGCCCATTTCCCTGAGCGTCAGATATTGGGCTTCGGTCTCGATGCCCTCGGCCACCACGGACAGGCCGAGGCTGTGGGCCAGATTGACGATGGTGCGCACGATGACGCGGTTGGCGTGCTTGTCCAGATGAGTCACGAAACTGCGGTCGATCTTGAGCGTGTCGATGGGAAAGCGTTGCAAGTAGCTCATGGACGAGTAGCCCGTGCCAAAATCATCGACCAGAATGGCCATGCCCAGCTCCTTCATGATGCGAAGCTTCTGAATCGTCGCCTCGGGATTGGTCATGACGTCGCTTTCCGTGATCTCAAGCTTGAGCTGCAAGGGGTTGATGCGGTTGTGGCGGATGCAGTTGAACAGGTTTTGCACCAAATCGGGATCGGAGAACTGGCGCGCGGACAGGTTGACGGACACGCTGAAGGCATTGTCCGGGTATTTTTCTGCCCAGGATCGCAGTACCTTGCAAGATTGCTCCAGTACCCACTGTCCAATGGGCAGGATGAGCCCGGTCTGCTCGGCAATGGGGATGAATTCGCTGGGGGGAACCCAGCCCTTGTCCTTGGGCTTCCAGCGCAAGAGGGCCTCGAAGCCGCTCAGGGTCGGGGTCTGGCCGATGGAAAAAATGGGTTGCAGGGCCAGGAAGAACTCGTTTTCGCTGATGGCGTTGCGCAGCCGTGTTTCCGTGTCCAGCTTCTTGAGGGCCTTGTCCTGCATTTCCGGCGAGTAAAAGCGCAGTTGGCCCAGGCCCTGTTCCTGGGCGTGGCGCAGGGCGATGTTGGCTCCCTGTAGAAAGTATTCGGGCAAGGTGTATTCGTTGGGCCCGAAGAGAGCGCCAAAACACGCACTGATGTGGATGGGATGATGCTCGATGTTCAGGGTGCGGTTCAGGGCGGACTTGATTTTTTTGATGGTGGCCGTGCCCGCCTTTCTGGATGGCAATTCCTCCAGCAGGACCACGAATTCGTCGTCGCCCAGGCGTGCCACCGTGTCCACGGCGGACACGGTATCAAGCAGGATGTGGCCGATGGACTGCAACAGCTGGTCGCCGACAAGATGCCCGAGGCTGTCGTTGACGTCCTTGAAACGGTCGATGTCGAGCTGAACGACGGCAAAGAGGTAGTCATCGCGCACCTGGCTACGTTCCATGGCCTTCTGGATGCGGTCCAGGCAAAGGGCGCGGTTGGGCAGGTTGGTCAGGCCGTCGTGAAAGGTTCGGTGCTGCAGATGCTTTTCGGCGTCCTTGCGTTTGGTGGTGTCCTCGAATATGGCGGCCACCTGCCGGGGCTGAGGGCTGAAGGCGACCACGGAGAAATGTTTGCCCACGAACCCCGCGAAGCTGTCGAAGCGGATCGACTCGCGGGTCATGGCGGTCTTGGCGAGGATGTCGATCCAGTATGGTTCGACCTTTTCCGAGAGCTGGCGCAGGCTGCGTCCGACGATGTCTTTTGCGGGCAGGCCGAAGAAGCTGGCAAAGGCCGGGTTGACGTCGAGGAAGAGCAGATCTCCGGGTTTCCCCGAAGCGTCGGTCACGACCTCGTGCAGGGCGAAGCCGTTCAGCATGGAGTTGAACAGAAGCCTGTACTGCTGTTCGCTCTTCTGGAGCGCCTGCGCGGCGGAATGCTTGTAGAGGGCGATCTCGATGGCAACGTGCAGGTCTCGGGATTCGGCGGGTTTTATGATGTAGCCGAAGGTCTCGGTGATTTTGGCGCGCCCCAGGGTTTCTTCGTCGTCATGGGCGGTCAGGAAGATGATGGGGATCTGCGTGTTTTCAAGGATGGCCTTGGCCGCTTCGATGCCGTCGATGCGCCCATCGAGAAAGATGTCCATGAGGATCAGTGACGGCGCTTGCCGTGAAACGGCGGCGATGGCTTCCTCGCCGGAGGTGATGATGCCCTGGACCTGGTACCCGAGCTTTTGCAGCCGTTGCTGCATGTCGAAGGCGACTATGGCGTTGTCTTCGACCAGCAGGATACTGGTCGTGATGGGTGGTTCGGTGTTCGGCGCGTGCTGGGTGGAGGTCATCAGGGAATTTTTCTTGGGTAATGGTTTATGCGTATTCATGCTTTTCGTCGGCTAACGACAAGTAAACTTATATTTTCCAGAAAATCATAATGTTGACAAGGGCAAAGCGCATATTCTCGGCATACGCGAAAAACGTCTTTTATGCTGGCTGTGTATGGGATTATGTAGGACAGGTAGCGCGCGTATGCGAAATTTTGGGGACAATGATCAGTAATTGTTGCAAATTATTGCCAGTGTTGTAGATTGATATCGTACGGACCCGTGTGTAAGAAGGTCCTCCCAGCCATGATTTTTCTCCTAAGGAGCCGCCTATGTCTGCTATCGTCCGCGAAGGGAATATTGCCACCATCACCCCGGGTCAGGATCTTGTGTCCTCCATGGTCCCGGAGTTCAAGCAGGAGCTGGCTTCTTTGCTGGAAGACTCTCCGGCGGAGGTGCGCCTCGATCTGATCGGGGCGGGGATGATGGACTCCATAGGTATCGGAGTGATCATCGCCACGCACAATTCCATGAAGAAAAAAGGCGGGAAGTTGATAATTGTCAACGCTTCCGAGAACATAATCAAGCTTTTCAAGTCGATGCGTCTTGACCAGCATCTGAACCTGGACTCATAACGCGGTCAGGCGGCAAATGCCCGCCATGGTGGCCGATGAGAATCGCCCTTTGTGCCGATGGCGGGAGCCAAGGCCAACACAGGTCATTAACGGTCGTCTTTTTCAGATCAGGAGCGTGGGTGAAAGCCTGGCACCTTGAGACCGCCGCTCGCAGGCGCGGGAGAAGGCCTCATAAATTGAAATCCATATGGAGTTCGCACAATGATGATGGATGACGAAACTCTCCAAATGTACGTGGAAGAAGCAGCCGAGCACCTCGGGGATATCGAGAACGATTTGCTGGCCATTGAACAGGCGGGCGCCGATATCGATGTGGAGCTGGTCAACAAGGTCTTTCGCGCGGCGCATTCCATCAAGGGGGGCGCCGGGTTTCTGGGTCTGACCAAGATCAAGGATCTTGGACACAAGATCGAGAACATCCTGGACATGGTCCGCAACCGCGAGCTTGTCCCGGAGCCCGAAGTGGTCAACATCGTCCTTTTGGCCTTCGACAAGCTGCGTGACCTGATCTCCAATGTGGCCGAGAGCAACGATGCGTATATCGACGATCATGTCGCGGCCCTGACGGCGGCGGCTTCGGCCAATCTGGAAGGCGAGGAAAAGGCTTCCGTGGATCGCCGGGTCGAGGTTCGGGATCGTCGGGGACGAGTGGTCTTCGAGGTCGCGGAGTTTGATCTGCTCCAGAACAAGAAGGGGGGAAAGAACCTCTATCTTCTTGAGTTCGATCTGATCCATGATGTGCAGCGCAAGAACAAGACCATTTTTGATATTTTGAAGGGCATGGACTCCACAGGCGTGATTCTCGATCTGAAGGTCGATTTCGAGGCCGTGGGCACCTTGGAGGACGACGATTTTTCCAATCGCATTCCTTTCTTCGTTCTTTTTGGTTCCATCATCGAGGACGACATCATGCCCGCGCTTCTGGATCTGGGAAGCGAATTCATCACGACCCTGAGCATCGACCTGCCTTCCGATCAGGCGGCCCCGGTGGCCGATTTCGCCCAGGAGCTTCTGGACCAGACCCCGCAGACTCCCAACGAGGACAGAACTGATTCCCTGATATCGGAGCTTTTCAGCGGAGAAACGTTGGCCTCGGCCCTGGCCGAGCCCGCGCCCAAGCCCGCGGCTCCGGCCGCGCCCGTTGCCCCGACGTCGACCGCTCCTGCTGCGCCTGCAACGCCGGCTCCTCGGACCGAGCCCCAGATGACGGCCGACGAGGATGCGGGCCGCAAGTCCGATCCGAAGGCTCCCAAATCCGCCATCGCCCAGCCCGACTCCCTGCGTGTGCATGTCAGCCTGCTCGAAGACCTGATGAACCTGGCGGGAGAACTGGTCCTGAGCCGCAACCAGCTCATGCAGGCCATTTCCTCTGGCGCCATTCACCAGATCGAGGTGGCCGGACAGCGCATCGATCTGGTCACGTCCGAGCTGCAGGAAACCATCATGCTGACCCGCATGCAGACCGTGGGCAATATTTTCAACAAGTTTCCGCGCGTGGTCCGTGATCTGGCCCGCAATCTGGGCAAGGAGATCGACCTGCAGCTCGAAGGCAACGACGTCGAGCTGGACAAGACCATCATCGAAGGCCTGGGCGATCCGCTGACCCATCTGGTCCGCAATTCCGCAGATCACGGCATCGAAATGCCCGATGTGCGCGTCAAGGCCGGAAAGCAGGCCATGGGCACCATCGTGCTCAAGGCCTATCACGAGGCCGGACAGGTCATCATCGAGATCGTCGATGACGGCGGCGGGCTCGACACCGAAAAGATCGTGGCCAAGGCCCTGAGCCGTGGTCTCATCTCGCCGGATCAGGCCAAGTCCATGTCCGACAAGGAAAAGGCCAACCTGATTTTCCTGCCCGGCCTGTCCACGGCCGAGCAGGTCACGGATGTTTCCGGGCGCGGCGTGGGCATGGATGTGGTCAAGTCCAATCTGGACCAGCTCGGCGGACAGGTCGATATCGAAACCGAGCGGGGCAAGGGCACGACCATCCGCATCAAGCTGCCTCTGACTCTGGCCATCATCCCCAGCCTGCTCGTATCCGTGGGTCAGGAACGTTACGCCATTCCGCAGGTCAACGTCGACGAATTGCTGCGCATTCCCGTCGAACAGATCACGGAGCGCGTGGAGCTGGTGGGCGATGCCGAGGTGCTCCTGCTGCGTGGTGAGCTCATACCGCTGCTGTATCTTTCCAATGTGCTGGGCCTCAACGCCGACTCCTGCGAAGCCTCCAATATGGTGGGCGAGATCCTGCGCGGCGAGAAGAGTCTCGGCGACATCCGGGAATCTGGGTGCGCCTCGGCCGATGTCAATCTTGTCGTGGTTTCGGCCGGACAGTTCCGGTACGGCCTGGTCGTCGACCAGCTCCACGACTCGGTCGAGATCGTGGTCAAGCCGCTGGGCCGACATTTCAAGGAATGCCAGGGCTATGCGGGCGCGACCATCATGGGCGACGGGCATGTCGCGCTCATCCTCGATGTGGCGGGCCTGGGACGCCTTGGCGATCTCAGCCTGAGCGTGACCCGGGAGGCGGTACAGACGCCCAAGGAAGCCGAGACGACCACCGGTCAGGAAAAACTCTCCCTCTTCGTCTTCCGCAACACGCCGCAGGAATACTGCGCCGTGCCTCTCGACCTCGTGGCCCGGGTGGAACTCATCGATGCCGCCGAGATCGAAGAGGTCGGCGGACGGCGGGTCATCAAGTACCGTGGCGGAACCTTGCCGGTCTTCTCCCTCGATCAGGCGACCAATGTGGGATTGCTCGACATCTCCGGTGAACTCATCGTCATCGTCTTCCTCATGGCCGGTCACGAGATAGGCCTCCTGGCCAAGCCGCCGGTGGACGCCATCGAGGCGCAGGTCACTCTCGACAGCTTCACCCTGAAGCAGCCCGGCATCAGCGGATCGGCGGTCATCGGCGACAACACCACCCTCATCGTGGACATCTACGAACTCATCCAGACGGTTCAGCCCGATTGGTTCGCGGTGCGCGGCAGCATCGAGATACCCGATGACGCGGGCGAGGTCGGGGTTCCGCATCTGCTCCTGGTCGAGGACTCGGATTTCTTCCGCAACCAGGTCAGGAAGTTCATCGAGGATGACGGGTACATGGTCGATGTGGCCGAGGATGGCGTGGAGGCCTGGAACATGCTCGACGCGGATCCCGAAAAATTCGACCTCGTGGTCACGGACATCGAGATGCCGAACATGGATGGATTCGAACTTTCCCGGCGCATCCGCCAGGACAGGCGTTTCTCCATGGTGCCCATCGTGGCCCTGACATCCCTGGCCGGAGACGAGGACATGGCGCGCGGCAAGGCCGTGGGTATTGACGATTATCAGGTAAAGCTGGACAAGGAGCGCCTCCTGCAGTCCATTTACGAGTGGTTGAAGCGTTACGCCTCCTGACGGCCCTGGATGCGGGGGAATCCTGCAATCCACGAGACGGTTTCAATCTTAAAAAAGCGTGTGCGGTGCATGAGTGATGCCTAGAGCTCTTTCAAGGAGAATTGCATGAAACAGCAGGCCAAAGAAAAGACGGGTGCCCTGCAGCTGTCCTGCTTTTACGTAGGTTCGGCCCTGTGCGGGATTGATATCAATCTCATTCAGGAAATGAACCGGCAGATGGAAATGACCAAGGTGCCGCAGGCGCCGTCCTATGTGCTTGGCATCATGAACCTGCGCGGCAGGATCGTGACCATTATCGACCTGGGCCGCAAGCTCGGCCTTGCTCCCTCGAAAGCCACGGAGACCAGCCGCATCATCATCGTCAATTCCCGCGATGAGAACATCGGTCTGCTGGTCGACCGCATCACCGACGTGGTCACGTCCAAATGGGAAGACATGGAGCCAACCCCTTCCAACATCAAGGGGCTCAAGGGCAAGTATTTCCAGGGCGTGCTCAAGTCTTCCCGGGATCTCGTCGCCGTGCTCGATGTCGGTGAAGTGCTGGCCGACGATTAAGTCTCATTATATCTAGGAGTCTGGATGAATCTGCGTGTTCTGGTTGTGGACGATACAATAATGTATCGCAAGGTGGTGGGCGACATTCTCGCCGAGATACCGGGGATCGAAGTGGTCGGCACCGCCAATAACGGGAAGATCGCCTTGACCCGCATAGCGTCCCTGAAGCCGGACCTGATCACGCTGGACGTGGAAATGCCGATCATGAACGGACTCGAGACCCTGCAGGAGATCCAGAAGAGCTTTCCTGATGTGGGCGTGATCATGCTTTCCACGTTGACCAAGCGCGGCAGCGACATCACCATGCGCGCGCTGGAACTTGGGGCTTTCGATTTTATCGCCAAGCCGGACGCCGAGGGCATGCAGGAAAATGTGCAGATCCTCCGGGGCGCCATTCAGCCGAGGGTGAAGGCCTTTGCGAAGCGGCTGGAGCTTCGGTCCCTGCTCAAGCAGAGGCATAGGCCCGCAGGCGCTCCCGCGCCGTCTTCTGCGGCTCCGTCAGTGCTGGCTTCGTCCCGGCGCACGGGCAAGTCCAAGGCCGTGGCCATCGGCATTTCCACGGGCGGGCCCAATGCCCTGACCAAAATGCTGCCGCAGCTCCCAAAGCTCGGGGTGCCCATCTTCGTGGTCCAGCACATGCCGCCCGTCTTTACCAAGTCCCTGGCCGAGAGCCTGGATTCCAAGTGCCAGTACGAGGTCCGCGAAGCCGAGAACAACGAGGTCGTGCGTCCCGATGTGATCTACATCGCCCCCGGGGGCAAGCACATGCGCGTGGCCTCGGGCACGGGCGGGGCAAAGATCATCCAGGTCACCGACGATCCGCCCGAAAACAACTGCAAACCGGCCGCGGACTACATGTTTCGCTCCGTTGCGCGTGAATACGGCGCCTTGTCCACCGGCGTGATCATGACCGGCATGGGCGGCGACGGGACCCTGGGCCTGAAGGTGCTCAAGAGCTTCGGGGCCGTGACCATAGGCCAGGACGAGGAGTCGTGCGTGGTTTACGGCATGCCCAAGATCGCGGTCGAGGCAGGTGTCGTGGATGTTGTCTCACCTTTGCAGATGATCGCCTCCGAGATCATCCGCACGGTGCGTTAGCAATGCCAATTCCAACAGTGGCGGCACTATGACGAGCATCACCGCGGACGAATTCAGCGTCCTCTCCAAATACATCTACTCCATTTGCGGAGTGGCCCTGGACTCGACCAAGACCTACCTGATCGAGACTCGGCTCAAATCCATGATGCAGAAGTACGGCTGCACCTCGTATCTGGATCTGCACGCCAAGGCCAAGGCCGATCGTGGCGGCAACATGGAAAAAGAGATCGTCAACGCCATCACCACCAACGAGACCCTTTTTTTTCGCGACGTATCCCCCTTTGAAGTATTGAAGCACAAGATCCTGCCGGACCTCATCGACGCCCGTTCGAAATCGGCCTCGGGACGTAACATTCCCATCCGCATCTGGAGCGCCGCCTGCTCCACCGGGCAGGAAGTCTACAGCATCGCCATCGCCCTGCGCGAGGCCCTCGGCAACCTGAGCAATTTCCAGATTTCCATCCTCGGCACCGACATCTCCGATGACGCCGTGACCAAGGCGAGCTACGGAAAATACAACAAGTTCGAGATAGAGCGAGGCCTGTCGCAGCAGACGTTGAACAAATACTTCACGCTTATGGGCGATGGGTGGAAGATCAAGGACGAGATCCGGGCCATGGCTGTCTTCAAGAAATTCAATCTGATGAAGCCGTTTGCGGGGTTTGGCAAGTTCGACATAGTGTTTTGTCGCAACGTTGCGATATATTTCACACCTGCCGACAAGAAGATGGTTTTCGAGAAAATCGCCTCCGTGCTGGAACCCGACGGTTCCCTGGTGATCGGGTCCACCGAGTCCCTGACCGGAGTGACGGGCATGTTCGAGCCGAAGCGCTACATGCGCTCCATCTTTTATCAGCCTGTCGCCGGTTCTTCGCCGCTGACGCCCACGGGCTTCAGCTACGTCCAGGCACCTGCCCCGGGATTTGCAGGGACAGCGGCGGCCTCCGTCGCCCGGCCGTCCCTCCCGGTTCCGCGTCCCACGCCCGTGGCCGCTCCGGTGTCTCCGCCGCGTCCGGCTCCGCGCGCCGTGCCCGCCACTGCCGCGCCATCCGCTGTTCCGCCACGTCCGGCTCCAGCGTCCGTTTCGTCCGCCCCCGCGCCTCCCGCGCGGCCGGTCGAGCCCGAACCCGCGCCCATCGCCGTCACTGTCGAGCAGGCTCCCTCCAGCGAAGAGGCTCCGCGCCCCATGGCGCCTCGCCCCGCTCCGGTGCGGTCCCAGTCCGCGCAGGTTTATCGCGCGGGGGACAAATCCGATCTCAAGCGCCTGCTCATGCAAAAGAAGCAAAAGAGCAAATCCTGATCCACGTTTTGCCGGTACAAGCTCATGCCCATCCTCTGGACTCCTGATATCGAGGGCGTCACGGACGCATTTTCCGCCGATCATGCCGACGCGCCCGCCATTTTTGGTCCGGGAGAGCCTTGCGCCGACCGGTCGGACGAGCGCGTTTATCTTTGCGGGCCTTGCTCCTCGGCCCTTGACGTGGCCGCATATCTGGCCGGGCAGGGCTGTCTCGATCCCTGGGATTCGGTCCTGGCCACCCGGCAGTGGGCCGGCCGAGGGCAGATGCGTAGGAACTGGATTTCCCAGCCCGGAAACCTGTTCGTGGCCTGGCGGCTGCCCATGCCCCCAAGCACCTGGCAAAACATGCTCTCCGTGCTGGTCGGCTGGGTCATGTGCCGGGGACTGGGCGAGCTTGGGGTGCCGGTAACGCTCAAATGGCCGAATGATATTCTGTTGCATGACCGCAAGATCGGCGGAATCCTGATCGAGGAGCGGGGCGATGTGCTCCTGGCCGGGATAGGGCTCAACATCGCGTCATGCCCAGAGGACGCCGACCTGCGCCGGGATCATGCCTGCGTGGCGGCGAGTCTGGGCGGGCTTTTGCGCGGAGTGTCCATTTTTGGCCTGTGGTTACGGCTTGTGAATTTTGGTCGGCTCCGTTACAGTACTGAACTTTCTGATTCGACCCCTCTGGAGTTTTCCCAGTTAATCGAGCCTGTTCTAGCCTATCTTGGGGCCTTGGTGCGCGTTTCGGACAATCGAGCATCGGTTTGCGGAACGTATGCGGGGGTAAGCCCGGACGGCGGCATCATCCTTCTGGCCGACGGTGAAAGGCGGATCTTGCATTCCGGTTCGCTGCGTCCCGAGGGCTGGTCGGAAAGTCAAATATAACGCATACGGAGAAATATATGTGTTCGCAGACTCCCCGCAGTTTTGAAGAAGTGGCCCGGGAGATCCGGGGCAAAAAGATTCTTGTCGCCAATCGCGGCATTCCCGCCAGAAGAATCGTTCGTTCCATCAAGGAAGTTTTTCAGGGCGTGCCCATGATCACGGCCACGGATGTGGACAAGACAGCCCCCTTTACCTCCGGCGCCCATGAACTCCTTCATCTCGGGGAGAATTCGCGTGCGTACCTCGATATCGACAAGATAATCGCCCTGGCCAAGGCTCGGGGCGTGGCGGCCATCCATCCCGGATGGGGCTTTGCCTCCGAGGACGACTCCTTTCCTTCCAAATGCGCCGATGCCGGAATCATTTTCATCGGACCCACCTCGGAGGCCATGCGTCTCTTGGGCAACAAGGTTCAGGTCCGCACCCTGGCCCAGAAGCTGGGCATCCCTGTCGTGCCTGGCTCCGAAGGCGCTGTCTCCGTGGAGGAGGCCAAGACGGTAGCCGCAGAGATCGGCTTGCCGGTCATGCTCAAGGCCGAGGGCGGCGGCGGCGGACGAGGGATTTATGAAGTTTTCAGCCAGGATCAATTGGCCGACGCCTTCATCAAGGCCTCGACCCTGGCCCAGGCCTCTTTTGGCAATCCGCGCCTGTACGTGGAGCGCCTGCTGACCTCCATCAGACATATCGAGATTCAGGTCATCGCCGACAAGTACGGCAATGTCTTCGCCTTCGACGAACGCGACTGCACCGTGCAGCGCAACCATCAGAAACTGGTCGAGATCACTCCCTCTCCATGGCCGGGCATGACCGAGGAGCTGCGTGAAAAGCTCAAGGATTACTCACGCCAGCTGGTGCGCGCGGTGGGATACCATTCCCTGTGTACCGTTGAATTTCTGGTCGATTCCGAGGGCCGCGCCTATCTCATCGAGGTCAACACCCGGCTGCAGGTCGAGCACGGCATCACCGAGTGCCGTTACGGCATCGACCTGGTGGAAGAGCAGATCGCCGTGGCTTTCGGCGCCGAGCTGCGCCTTAACCGGGAGAACTGCACGCCCAAGAGCCATGCCATTCAGGTCCGCGTCAACTGCGAGGATCCGCAGAACGATTTCTCGCCCAACGCCGGACGCATCACCCGGTACATGTCTCCGGGCGGTCCCGGCGTGCGCGTGGATTCATGCGTCTGCGGCGGGTACGAGTTTCCATCCCAGTACGATTCGGCGGCTTCCCTGCTCATCGCCTACGGTCCGCAGTGGGGCAAGGTGCTGGGGATCATGGAGAGGGCCCTGGACGAGTACATCATCGGCGGGATCAAGACCACCATCCACTTTCATCGCCAGATCATCGCGCATCCGCGCTTTCGCGCCGGAGAGTACGACACCAAGTTCGTGGCCAGCGCTCCGGAGCTCATGATCTACATGGACAAGGAATCCGAGGCCGTGCGCCTTTCGCGGCTGGTGGCCGAGATTTCCGCTCACGGATACAATCCGCACGTCAAGCTCGGGGAATACCGGACCAAGGACGGCAAGCGCATGGATGCCTTCAAGCCCTCGCTGCCGGGCATCGAGCCGGAATATTACGAATATCCCTATCCGCGTGGCGACAGGGACGCGACCCTTGCCTACCTCCGTGATTCCGATCACGTCCATTTCTCGGACACGACCACCCGCGACATCACCCAGTCCAACTCGGGCAACCGTTTCCGACTGGCCGAAGACCGCATCATCGGTCCCTATCTCGACAACTGCGGATTCTTCTCGCTGGAGAACGGCGGCGGGGCGCATTTTCACGTCGCCATGCTGGCCAACATGACCTACCCCTTCAGCGAAGCCCGCGAATGGAACGAATTCGCGCCCAAGACCCTGAAGCAGATTCTCATCCGCTCCACCAACGTGCTCGGATACAAGCCGCAGCCGCGCAACATCATGCGTCGTACCGGCGAGATGATCTGCGACCATTACGATGTCATTCGTTGTTTCGATTTTTTGAATCATATCGAAAACATGCGTCCCTTCGCCGAAGTGGCCCTGAATTCCAGAAAAAACATCTGGGAACCGGCCATATCACTGTCCTATGCCAAGGGCTTTGACGTACCCCATTATCTGGGCGTGGTGCAGGAGATCCTCGACATGACCGCCCAGGTGGCGGGCTGCTCCAAGAAGAAGGCCGAGCGCCTCATCATCCTGGGCCTCAAGGACATGGCCGGTGTCTGTCCCCCCATATTCATGACCGAGTTGGTTTCGGCCATCCGCAAGAGCTATCCCGAACTGGTCATCCATTCGCATCGCCACTACACCGACGGCCTCTTCGTGCCCGCGATGGCGGCGGCGGCCAAGGCCGGAGCGCATATCGTGGACGCGGCCATCGGCGCGGCCGTGCGCTGGTACGGTCAGGGCGAGGTTCTCTCCACGGCGGCCTACATCGAAGAGCTGGGGCTGAAGACCAATCTCAACAAGGACATGATCCGCACCACGGGCTTCGTGCTCAAGCAGATCATGCCCTATTACGACCGCTACACGGCTCCGCATTTCCAGGGCATCGACTACGACGTCATCGAGCACGGCATGCCCGGCGGCGCGACGTCCTCGTCCCAGGAAGGAGCCATGAAGCAGGGCTACATCCATCTGTTGCCGTTCATGCTCAAGTTCCTGGCCGGAATCCGCAAGATCGTGCGCTACCATGACGTCACGCCCGGTTCGCAGATTACCTGGAACACCGCGTTTCTGGCCGTGACCGGCGCATACAAGCGCGGCGGACGCCGTGGAGTGCGCAGGCTTCTGGCGGTGCTTGATCAGGTCGTGACCGTGCCCGAGGAGATGCTGACGGATGAAACCCGTGCCGAGCGCCTGAAGATCTACCAGGATGCCAACGACGCGTTCCGCGATCTGCTTCTGGGCAAGTTCGGCCGTCTGCCCCTGGGCTTTCCGCCGGACTGGGTCTACGAGTCCGCCTTTGGTCCCGAATACCGTGACGCCATTTCCCGGCGCACCGAGTCCTCTCCGCTGACGACTTTGCTGGACATCGACGTGCCCAAGGAGCAGCAGGGCCTGGCCGAGCACCTCGGCCGGATTCCCACGGACGAGGAACTGGTCATGTATCTGAACCATCCGGGCGACGCCCTGAACACCATCAAATTCGTGGGCAAATACGGAGACTGCAACCGTCTGCCCCTGCATGTCTGGTTTGAAGGCCTCAAAGCCGGGGACGAAGTCATGTTTAAGGACAGCCAGGGCAAGCATCATGTCCTGACCCTGCAGCATATCTCGCGCCCGGACGATCATGGCATGAGCCTTGTTTCCTATTCCCTGGACTCCGAATCCTTTTCCATGCAGGTCAAGGTGGCCGAGGCCTCGGGCAAGGATGACTCCGGTCTGGAAATGGCCGATTCCCGCAATCCGTATCATGTGGGTTCGCCGTCCAGCGGTGACTTGTGGGTCGTGCACGTCAAGCCGGGCGACATGGTCAAGAAAGGAGAGGAACTCTTCAATATATCGATCATGAAGCAGGAAAAATCCATTCTTGCTCCGGTGGACGGCATGGTCGGGCGCGTGCTCAAATTTGCCGATTACCAGGAAGACAAAAAAATGGTACCGGTCAAGGAAGGGGAACTTCTGGTAGAGCTTGTGCCTGCTCCCCGGAAATGTCCGACCTGTTCGGCTCCGGTGACCCGGGATGACTTCAAGTTTTGCCCGTCTTGCGGTCAGAAGGTTTAGACAGGCCGCGGGGCCTGTTGTTTTATGTCAAGAACTTTTGCATATATTTTTTTCGTGTCATGAAGGTTCAGGTTTGTTGACGTACAGACGCGTCGGCATGTACCCCAAGCCCAGTTTTTTTCCGGGCGATCACACTTGTTTTCGATTTGCGCACGAAAGAGGAGGAGAAGATGGCTGAGAGCGACAAGAAGAGTTCCAAGAAGAAAGCCGATACGTC
>Ga0265295_1002146_pt1 | contig 32313 bp, 29 predicted proteins | sample Munlansysbiofilm_FD_192503 | JGI IMG/M metagenome (GOLD analysis project Ga0265295, IMG submission 192503) | Leachate microbial communities from a municipal landfill in Southern Ontario, Canada - Methane capture system biofilm | ecosystem: Engineered > Solid waste > Landfill > Unclassified ... | reverse complement strand
TGGTTTTTTAAACGCAGTCTTTGCCCGCAACTTTGATGATATTTCGATTATTCCATCCTTTGTGCTGACGCCGCTCACCTATCTGGGCGGGGTGTTTTACTCGATTGATATGCTGGGTCCGTTTTGGAAAACCATATCCATGGCTAACCCGATTTTGCATATGGTCAACGCTTTTCGGTACGGTATTCTAGGTGTCTCAGATATTGATATCAGCGTTGCGATCAGCCTAATGTTGTTGACGGTATTGGCGCTGTATGTGATTTGCGTGCGTCTATTGATTTCAGGTCGAGGCATGCGCAGTTAAGTGACAGAGTTGTAAGTTGGCCTAGATATTGCATTTATCTCTATAAGTATCGCAAAGCGTCAAAGAAGCGGTGGGAGATAAAAATGAGCCAAGGTATAGAATTTAATCGATTGATGTTAGAAATGCGCTCCATGCAGGCTGATGCCATGTCGCGCGTGAAGCCTGCTGCTGTGACAGAGGCACCTGCAGTCGGTGGGCCTAACTTCGCTGAGATGCTTGGCCAAGCCGTGGGCAAGGTGAATGAAACACAACAAGCTTCAAACCAACTCGCTAATGCGTTTGAAATAGGGCAGAGTGGCGTCGATTTAACTGATGTGATGATTGCTTCGCAAAAAGCCAGCGTCTCATTCCAAGCTATGACCCAGGTGCGTAATAAGCTGGTTCAGGCGTATCAAGATATTATGCAGATGCCAGTTTAGGGGCGATAGACCATGGTCGACGTAACGGCAAATACACCGCAAACCACTGAGCAGCCTGCAAAGCCAACTTTTGCCGGTTTTGCATTTCTGGATAACTTGGCGCAGATGCCAGCCTTGCGTCAGATCGCCTTGTTGGTGGGTTTGGCCGCTAGTGTGGCGATTGGTTTTGCTGTGGTGTTGTGGTCGCAAGAACCTGATTATCGTCCGTTATATGCCAGTCTCACTGGGCTTGACGCCAGCCAAGTGATTGAGACACTGGGTGCCGCAAATATTAATTACCGTGTTGAGCCCAACTCGGGTGCGTTACTGGTTAAATCGTCTGACTTATCCAATGCACGTTTAAAATTAGCCGCCGCCGGCGTGACGCCAACTGATAATAGTATTGGTTTTGAAATTCTCGACCAAGACCAAGGTTTAGGTACCAGCCAGTTTATGGAAACGACGCGCTACCGCCGTGGTTTAGAAGGTGAGCTGGCGCGCACCGTATCCAGTTTAAATAATATTAAAGCAACACGTGTGCATTTAGCCATTCCAAAAAGCTCAGTGTTTGTGCGTGATGAGCGTAAACCCAGTGCCTCTGTTTTAGTTGAGCTGTATCCAGGGCGCAGTCTGGAGCCCAGTCAGGTGATGGCTATTATCAATCTGGTTGCGACCAGTGTGCCTGAGCTAGATAAATCACAAGTCACAGTGGTGGATCAGAAGGGTAACTTACTCTCTGATCAGCAAGAGCTCTCTGAAATGACCCGAGCGGGTAAACAGTTTGATTATTCACGACGACTGGAAACCTTATTTACCCAGCGCGTGCATAATATTTTGCGTCCTATTTTAGGCGCTGATCACTACAAGGCAGAAGTCTCGGCGGATGTTGATTTTAGTGCGATTGAGTCCACCTCTGAAACCTTTAACCCCGACCAGCCTGCATTGCGCAGCGAGCAGTCGGTGTCAGAGCAGCGTCAGGTCAGCAGTGGTCCGCAAGGTGTGCCGGGTGCATTAAGTAATCAGCCGCCGGGTGCTGCATCTGCACCAGAAACTATAGGTGGTGGGCAGGCCGCTGATGGTCCGGTTGCTGCAGGTCAGCCGTTACTGGATGCCAATGGCGAACAAATTATTGACGCGCGTACAGGGCAAGCGATGTTAGCGCCTTATCCCAGCGATAAACGTGAGCAGTCAACGCGTAATTTTGAGCTGGATCGATCCATCAGCTATACCAAACAAGATCAAGGCCGCTTGCAGCGCTTATCAGTCGCCGTGGTTGTTGATGATCGTTCAGCGATTAATCCACAGACGGGCGAAGTGGTTCGTGTGCCGTGGACTGATCAAGATATCGCGCGCTTTACCCGTTTAGTACAAGATTCGGTGGGCTTTAATGCCAGTCGCGGTGATAGCGTCAGTGTGATTAACGCGCCCTTTGCCGCACTACAAGCTGAAGAAATTATTGAGATTCCTTTTTATACCCAGCCGTGGTTTTGGGATATCGTTAAACAAGTCTTAGGTGTGTTGTTTATCCTGGTGCTGGTGTTTGGTGTATTGCGTCCCTTGTTACGTAATGTGATGGGTGGCGATAAATCTAAAGAGCTGGCCGTTGGTCAATCTTTGGGCGATGCTGGTCTAGATGATCTTGATGGTATGGAAGCAGGTCTAGAAGATGACCAAGTCAGTCTGAGCGGACCGAAAAACATATTGTTACCCAGCCCAAGCGAAGGCTATGACGCACAACTCAATGCAATTAAAAGCTTAGTCGCCGAAGATCCAGGCCGCGTAGCACAAGTTGTCAAAGAATGGATTAACGACGGTGAGTGATGCTCCTATGACAAATAAACTCAGTAAAGTTGATAAAGCTGCGATCTTGCTGCTGTCACTGGGTGAGGCCGATGCTGCGCAAGTGTTGCAGCATATGGGCCCCAAAGAAGTGCAGCGAGTCGGTTCAGCGATGGCGCAAATGCGCAATATACATCGCGAACAAGTTGAGCAAGTGATGACTGAGTTTGTTGAGGTGGTCAGCGACCAAACCGGTTTAGGCGTTGGCGCAGATGGCTATATCCGTAAAATGCTGACCCAAGCGTTGGGTGAAGATAAAGCCGGCGGCTTAATTGATCGTATTTTACTGGGTGGTAACACCAGTGGCTTAGACAGCCTGAAGTGGATGGAAGCGCGCGCGGTTGCTGATGTGATTCGTTATGAGCACCCGCAAATTCAAGCCATTGTTGTGGCTTATTTAGACCCTGATCAGGCGGGTGAAGTGCTTTCGCATTTTGATCATAAAGTGCGCCTGGACATTGTTTTGCGCGTCTCAGCACTGAATACCATTCAGCCGGCAGCACTTAAAGAGCTGAATACCATTTTAGAGAAGCAGTTCTCAGGTAACTCCAATACCACGCGTACCACCATGGGTGGCGTCAAGCGTGCGGCGGATATTATGAACTTCTTAGACAGCTCGATTGAAGGGCCGCTATTGGATGCCATTCGTGAGCTTGACCAAGATCTCTCAGGTAAAATTGAAGATCTGATGTTTGTCTTTGATAACTTGGCCGATGTGGATGATCGCGGTATTCAAGCGTTGCTGCGTGAAGTGTCGTCCGATGTTTTAGTGTTAGCGCTCAAAGGTGCTGATGATGTGATTAAAGAGAAAATCTTTAAGAATATGTCAAAACGCGCCTCTGAATTACTGCGTGATGACTTAGAAGCTAAAGGGCCGGTTCGCATCAGTGAAGTTGAATCCGCGCAAAAAGAAATCCTTACCATTGCCCGCCGGATGGCGGATGCCGGCGATATTGTGCTGGGTGGTAAGGGTGGCGAAGAGATGGTGTAGCCATGAGCGATAAAAAACCCAGCAGTGAATTGATTCCTGCACAAGAAGGCGGCGTTTTTAGCTTATGGGATATGCCCAGCTTTGATGCACCTGTTGTTGAGGCTGAGCAGCCGGTTGCTGTTGAAACTGAAGACAGCGTTGAGCAGGTGCACGAGCAGCAGGAAGTACAGGTTGAGAATATCATCGTTGAAACAGTCAAACCTTTGACGCTTGATGATGTTGAGGCCGTACGCCAAGGTGCGTGGAATGAAGGTTTTAGTACCGGTGAAAAAGATGGTTTTCATGCCGGTCAATTAAAAGCAGCCAATGAAGCCGCTGCAGTTTTAGCGAGTAAAGTACAAGCGCTGGAAAATATTATGCGTGAGTTTTTTGAGCCGATTGCCACGCAAGATCAGCAGCTCGAAGAGAGCATGCTGGATATGATTATGCAGATCAGTCGCCAAGTCATACAGCGTGAGCTGATGATTGACTCCAGCCAGATTAAAAACGTGGTGCGCGAATCCTTAAAACTGCTACCGATGGGCAGTGAGTCGGTGCGTGTTTATGTGAACCCGCAGGACTTTGAACAGATTAAAGCACTGCGCGAACGCCATGAAGAAAACTGGAAAATCGTTGAAGACGATGACTTGCTGCCCGGTGGTTGTCGTTTTGAAGCGGCCAATACACAAATCAATGCCACTATTGAAACCCGTATTGAGCATATCGCCACACAGATTTTAGAGCAGCAACGTGAGTTGCAAAGTCAGCCCCTTGCGCCTGATTTAGACATCCCGCTGGATGCGCCCGTTGCCGACGCGCAGAACAGTGATCACCTCGAAGATACTAAGACAGACCTTGAGCAGCCAGACGACAATGCTGATCCCATCAATTGATTAGGAAACAGTATGCATCTGCAGCGCACTAGTTTTGCCAGCCGCCTAGCCGGTTATAAAAATGCGACTCAGCTCTCTAAGCAACCGCTAATTGAAGGCCGCCTGATTCGTATGGTCGGCCTGACCTTAGAAGCCGAGGGTGTGCAAGTTGCGGTGGGCAGCCGTTGCATGGTGATCAATAACGACGGTTACCAAGCGGTTGAAGTTGAAGCTGAGGTGATGGGTTTTTCCGGTAAAAAAGTCTTTTTAATGCCCATTGGTAATCTCACAGGTATTGCTCCGGGTGCGCGCGTGGTACCGATTGCCGGTACGGACCGGATGCCGATGGGCATGTCGATGCTCGGCCGAGTGCTCGATGGGGCAGGTCGCCCGCTGGATGATAAAGGTCGTATCGAACCCGAAGAGTGGGTGCAAATGGAAGGCCCTGCGATTAACCCCTTACAGCGTACCCCGATCAGTGAACCCTTGGATGTGGGAATTCGCAGTATCAACGGAATTTTGACCGTGGGTCGCGGTCAGCGTATTGGTTTATTTGCCGGTACCGGTGTGGGTAAGAGTGTGCTGCTGGGAATGATGACGCGTTTTACCAAAGCCGATATCGTAATTGTAGGTTTGATCGGTGAGCGTGGTCGTGAAGTTAAAGAGTTTATTGAAGATATTCTCGGTGAAGAAGATTTAAAACGTGCCATTGTCGTGGCTTCGCCGGCCGATGATGCGCCCTTAATGCGCTTGCGTGCAGCGATGTATTGCACGCGAATTGCTGAATACTTTCGGGATAAAAACTTCAACGTCTTATTGTTGATGGATTCCTTAACCCGTTACGCACAAGCCCAGCGAGAAATTGCCTTAGCGATTGGTGAACCACCTGCCACCAAAGGGTATCCGCCTTCAGTGTTTGCTAAATTACCTAAGTTAGTTGAGCGTGCGGGGAATGCTGATAAAGGTGGCGGTTCCATTACTGCGTTTTATACGGTGCTGTCCGAAGGGGATGACCAGCAAGACCCGATTGCCGATGCGGCGCGAGGTGTGCTTGATGGCCACTTTGTGTTATCCCGTGACTTAGCGCAGGAAGGTCACTACCCAGCGATTGATATCAGTCAGTCTGTCAGTCGAGTGATGCCGCAAGTGGTCTCTGAGGAGCATCTCAAGGCCGCTCAGCGCTTTAAACAGCTATGGACACGCTACCAGCAAAGTCGCGATTTGATCAGTGTCGGCGCTTATGTGGCCGGTGGTGATAAGGATACCGACTTGGCGATTGAGCGTTATCCGCATATGTCGGCTTTTTTACGCCAAGGTTTGCGTGAAACTGAAACACTGGAAAAAAGTACCGCGCACTTATTGTCTGTTATTAATCCTGCTTCCTAAGGCTGCTTGCTGAATGAATCGACGTATACAGCGCCTGCTGCCTGTAGTAGATATGGCCAAAAATGAAGAACGCGAAGCCGTGGGTAAGTTAGGCCAGTCGCAAGCAGCCTTGCAGCAAGCTCAGCAGCAGCTAGAAAGCCTGCAACAATACCGTGATGACTATCAGCAGCAGTGGATTGATAAAGGGCAAACGGGCGTCAGTGGCCAGTGGCTGATGAACTATCAGCGTTTTCTATCGCAACTGGAAGTGGCCATTGAACAGCAGGATAAAAGTCTCGCCTGGCACAACAGCAATCTGAATAAAGCTCGCACAGCTTGGCAGCAAGCCTATGCGCGTGTGGAAGGACTGCGTAAACTGGTGCAACGTTATCGTGACGAAGCGCAAAAAGTGGCCAGTAAGCAAGAACAGAAAATGTTAGATGAAATGGCACTGCGCCTTATGGCTCAGCACGCCCAGCGCGAAGAATGATTTTTATATTGCAAAATTTTAAAGAAAACCACATTACAGGTGCATAACCCGCATGCGAGATTTTCAATGGATGCTTGAATATGGCATCAATCGTTTCGGTTCTTTAGCCGCTTTAGAAGCCCGTTTACCGATGCCCGCTACAGCAGCTGAACTGATGGCCGTCAGTGATGATCGCTATCTGTCTTTGATAGCGCTGCGAGTGTTCCGTGCTGGGCTGCGTCACAGTGTCGTCGATGCTAAATGGCCTAACTTTGAAGAAGTCTTTTGGGGCTTTGATCCTGAGAAAGTCGTCTTGATGAGTGCTGAGCATATTGAGCGCTTAATGCAAGACACGCGCATTATTCGTCACTTGGGTAAACTCAAAAGCGTACCGCGTAATGCGCAGATGATGCTGGATGTATGCAAGGAGCATGGCAGCTTTGGCGCGTTTATAGCGCAATGGCCTGAGCAAGATATTGTGGGCTTATGGCGTTACTTAGCTAAGCAGGGGTATCAGTTAGGCGGTTTGTCTGCACCGCGCTTTTTACGTATGGCGGGTAAAGACACTTTTGTTCTGAGTAATGATGTTGTTGCAGCGTTAGTTGCACAAGATATTGTCACCAAGCACCCTACCAGTCAGCGGGATTTAGCCGCAGTGCAAGCAGCGTTTAATATCTGGCAGACGCAGAGTGGGCTGCCGCTGTGTCAGATATCCATGCTGCTCGCTATGACGGTCAATCATTGATAAAGTCACATCAATGCGTCATTAAGTTTGCACTTTGCGGCAATGCAGGGCATATTAGCTCGCTAAATCTGAAAAAATTTTGTATTTATGTCTAAATTTATAAAGATCATTACTTGTGTAGCAAGCTGTTTAGTTTTGGCATCGTGCGCGAATGTCGGTACTGAGCAGGTTAAAACTGTGTCCGTTAAACGCGACACAATCGAGTTAAACTCTCGAGCTTTAGTTGCGGTCTTGGATCGTTTTGATGAAGCACAGCAAGCGGCTTCAGAAATACAAGAACCCTCTATGCTAATTGACTACCAGTTGCCAAGTTTGAGCGATAGCTTGTTAGATCGCGGTAAAACATTGCTGGGTACGCCTTACCGTTACGGCGGCAGCAGTCGTAAAACTGGTTTTGACTGCAGTGGTTTTGTCGGTCATGTCTATAAAGAAGAGTTAGGTATTCAATTACCACGCAGTACGCGTGGATTATTGAGTATGGATGCGCCGGTTATTGCGCGTGCTGACTTAGAGCCCGGTGACTTGATTCTATTTAACGACCGTGGTCGTGGCCGCGTCACTCATGTCGGTATCTATATGGGCGATGATCAGTTTATCCATTCATCAAGCAGTCGCAGTGGTGGTGTACGAGTGGATAGCCTCAATAGTCGCTATTGGAACTCAAGCTATTTACAAGCCAAGCGGGTGTTAACTGAGCAAGAAGTTGCAGTGCAGCAGGTGCAGGCTGAAGCGTTAATCTCTAAAATATCCAAGTAAAGCGTCAACTACATCTCTTATAAAATACCGCTGCGCTTGCTGCTCAGCGGTATTTTTTTGTCTAACTTATAGGTTTAATAAGTTAGCAACATAGTCGGCGTCTTTGTCGCCGCGACCTGACAGGTTGATCAAGATTGTTTGATCTTTACTCAGGGTCGGTGCTTTACGCATCGCCCACGCCACCGCATGTGCGCTTTCCAGCGCTGGAATAATACCTTCCACGCGGGATAAGCGCATAAAAGCATCCAAAGTTTCTGCATCCGTGACACTGTCATATTGCACGCGACCTAAGTCTTTTAAGTAGCTGTGCTGCGGGCCGACACCGGGGTAGTCCAGACCTGAGGCAATAGAGTGCACAGATGCGGGGTTGCCATCGGCATCTTCCAGTACATAGCAGGCCATACCGTGTAAGTGGCCCGGCTTGCCTTTAGTCAGTGTCGCGGAGTGACGTTGAGTGTCTAAACCTTCGCCCGCGGGCTCAACACCGACCAGTTGCACATCTTTATCGTTGAGGAATGCAGTAAACATACCGATCGAGTTAGAACCGCCGCCCACGCAAGCAGTGACATAGTCGGGTAGACGCTGGTGACGATCTAAGAACTGCTGGCGCGCCTCTTTACCGATAATGGATTGGAAGTCACGCACCATTTTCGGGAAGGGGTGCGGGCCGACCACAGAACCAATCGCGTAAATAAACTCTTCAGGGTTCTTGAGGTATTCTTCAAAAGCGCTATCGACAGCTTCTTTTAAAGTGGCGGCACCGGCCGTCACTGGAATCAGTGTGCAACCTAAGATTTTCATCTTAACCACGTTAGGGTGTTCTTTTTCAATATCGGACTGCCCCATATGAATTTCACAGGGGATCCCGACCAGCGCACAGGCGGTCGCTAGGGCAACGCCGTGTTGGCCGGCACCGGTTTCAGCGATGACTTTCTTTTTACCCATAAACTTAGCAAGCAAGGCTTCACCTAAGCAATGGTTAATCTTGTGCGCGCCGGTGTGGTTGAGGTCTTCGCGCTTTAAATAAATCTGCGCGCCACCCAATTGTTCACTCAGGCGTTTGGCGTGAAAAATCGGACTGGGACGACCGACATAATCGGCAAATAAGCTGGCCAGTTCGGCTTGGAACTCAGGACAGGCACAGATCTCTTCGTAGGATGTATTGATATCATCCATGATTTTTTTTAAATGATCGGGGACATATTGGCCGCCATAAGGGCCAAAGTAACCTTGTGCATTGGGCATAGGGGCAAAAGAGTCAGTGCTCATCGGTCAGTTCATCCTTCAAAACGTATTGAGCATACGAGGGCATGCTTTAAAAAATAGACTTCGCGCCGCGATGAGCGCTTTGATGTGGTGCAGCCTGTGCAAAACAGGCTTGTATCGAACAGGGTAACGGCTGCACGCGCACAATATATTATCGTAGGGCGGGCATTTATGCCCGCCAATGTTGCTTGCAGCGCGCCTTTAGTTCGCTTCTAGACGAAAACGTAAGGTCAGGCCTTTGAGGAACTGACGCAGCAATTGGTCACCACACAGACGGTAGTTATTGTGGCCAGCTTTTCTAAAGAGGGCGCTGAGTTCTGGTTTGGTCACATCAAAATCAACGGAATCTAAAATATCAATCAGATCCGCTTCTTGCAAAGTAAAGGCCACACGCAGTTTTTTCAGGATGGTGTTGTTAGTCAGCGGCAGTTCAGTCGCTGGAGCCGCTTGTGGGCTTGGGCCACGACGGCTGACAATCAGATTGTCTAAAAAGCCGACCATCAACTCATCTTCCATACGAATAAAAGATTCATCTTCTTCGCTAGCCAAGTAGCTGCGTAAGGTGGCTAAGTCCAGTTCAGGTTCAGCGCCGTGCAGCATCTCTAGCAGAGTGCTATCACTGATATTAAGGGTGTAACGAAGGCTGCGTAGTACATCATTATTAAGCATAGATTTTCTCGGTTAACGGTCTTGTAATAAAATAATTAATTAAAATTTCTGTGTAGCAGTGCAGTAGCGCCATTGGCCTAAAGGTAATTTACCCATCGACATCGCACCAATACGGATACGTTTCATGGCGACCACTTGCAGATTAATGCTGGCGCATAAGCGCTCAATCACCCCTTCTGATGGGTCTTTAAGCACCATGCGAATATGTTCTTCATTTTGCTGACTGGCTTTACAGCCTGGCAAACCGACACCGTTGATCATTTGTGCATGGGCAAGACGTTTGAGTTGTTGCGCGCTGATTTCGCCAGTCACTTGCACCACATATTCTTGCTCAAGGCGCGTGCGGTCATCGGTTAGTTTGCGCAGGGTACGCCAGTCTTGGGTAAATACCTGCAAACCGGTGGCATTGTCTTGCAACGGTAATTCGCTATTGAGGCGAGCAAAGTGACCTTTAAGCTGCAAAATTCGGCTTGGATCTTCGGCCCAATGTGTTTCTGGGCTGAGCAGATCCAATTGTTGCTCAAATGTAGCGTTGGGCATCAGCGGCTGATTGAGCAATAAAGTAATGGCTGGCAAAGGTTCGGCAACCGCTTGCGGGCGCAACTCAACCAGCTGGTCGGTGATCTGAAATTGTGGCTCATCGATGATAGAGCCATTGACCAGCACCCAGCCGCCTTCAATATAGAGCTGTGCTTCACGGCGAGAACAGCCGATAAGGTCAATTAAATGTTTGGAAAGGCGAACAGAATCAGTCATAAGAAAAAGCCAAAAAAGGATGCCCTAGTATACTGGGTCTGCTTGTTTTATACAGTGCGCAGCCAGCTTTATGCGCAACAGACATCTATTGTACGTGCTGAAAGCGATCAAAAAGGGTACAATCGCGGCCTTTTTACACGTTCGCATTTCGAGCGTGTTTCGACTACTCAGGATTTATTTGTGATCTCCACTGCTAATATCACCATGCAATTTGGTGCAAAACCTCTATTTGAAGATGTCTCTGTAAAATTTGGTAACCGCAACCGTTATGGTTTGATTGGTGCTAATGGCAGTGGTAAATCAACTTTTATGAAAATCCTCGGTGGCGATCTTGAGCCATCTGCAGGCCACGTGATGCTTGAACCCAATATCCGTTTAGGTAAATTGCGTCAGGATCAGTTTGCTTACGAGCAATTTACTGTGATTGATACAGTGATCATGGGTCACGAAGAATTGTGGAAAGTCAAAGCTGAGCGCGATCGTATTTATTCGCTACCAGAAATGAGCGAAGATGACGGTATGGCTGTGGCTGAACTGGAAACTGAGTTCGCCGAGATGGACGGCTATACCGCAGAATCTCGCGCCGGTGAGTTATTGCTGGGTCTAGGTATTGGCGTTGAAGAGCATTTTGGCCCGATGAGCGAAGTGGCTCCGGGCTGGAAATTGCGTGTGCTGCTGGCGCAAGCCTTGTTCTCTGATCCTGAAGTGCTGTTGCTCGATGAGCCAACCAACCACTTGGATATCAATACCATTCGTTGGTTGGAAGATATTCTTAGTAATCGTAACTGCACCATGATTATTATTTCGCACGATAGACACTTCTTAAACAGTGTCTGTACGCATATGGCTGACTTGGATTACGGCGAAATTCGTCTGTTCCCAGGTAACTATGACGAATATATGACCGCGGCTACACAAGTGCGTGAGCGTCTGCTAGGTGATAACGCCAAGAAGAAAGCACAAATTGCTGAGCTACAAACCTTCGTCAGTCGTTTCTCTGCCAACGCTTCTAAAGCTAAGCAAGCCACCAGCCGTGCACGTTTGATTGATAAAATTCAGTTGGATGAAGTTAAACCCTCCACGCGTATCAGTCCGTTTATTCGTTTTGATCAGAACAAAAAACTGCACCGCCAAGCCGTGGTATTGCATGAACTGAGCCAAGGTTTTGATGGCAAAGTATTGTTCGATAACCTCAATCTGCAAATTGAAGCAGAAGAGCGTGTGGCGATTATCGGTCCAAACGGTATCGGTAAAACCACCTTGCTACGCACTTTGATGGGTGAGCTGACACCCATGGGCGGCCATGTGAAGTGGACTGACAGCGCTGAGATTGGCTACTTTGCCCAAGATCACGCCAGTGACTTTGAAGACGATATGAACCTGTTTGACTGGATGAGCCGCTGGACCACTGAAGGCGAGCAAATGGTACGCGGCACCTTGGGTCGTATGCTGTTTTCCGGTGATGATATCGAGAAATCAGTCAAAGTGATTTCCGGTGGTGAGCAAGGCCGCATGCTATTTGGCAAATTGATTTTGCAAAAGCCCAACGTCTTGCTGATGGATGAGCCAACCAACCACTTGGATATGGAATCCATTGAAGCGTTAAACTTGGCACTGGAAAACTACCCCGGCACATTGGTTTTTGTCAGCCATGACCGTGAGTTTGTTTCGTCCTTGGCTACGCGCATTATTGAGTTGACCGAGCACGGTATCAACGACTTTAGCGGTACCTATGATGACTACCTACGCAGCCAAGGTGTTGTGTTGAAGTAACACAAGCGAGTACCACTTAGTCACGAAAAAACACGTGCACTAAGTGGTAACCAAATTGTGATTTAACCGGCCCGTGAATCATTCGCACGGGCTTTTTAAAGATCACATTATCAATCGATTTAACCAATTGCCCTGGGCGTATCTCGCCTAAATCCCCACCTTTCTTGCCAGACGGACAGGTTGAATACTTGCGTGCCAGCTTATCAAACGGCTCGCCCTTAGCGATGCGGTCTTTAATCGCCTGTGCTTCTTCCATCGTCTTGACTAAAATATGTCGCGCCATTGCCTTGGCCATATCAATACCCTCCAGCTTCAATAAACGCAGCAGTTTAACCTATTTTGACGCGTGCCTTGCGTACAATCGCCACAGGGCTTGTGCTTGTTTAGAAGTATCGCTGAGTATATGTTTGTAAGTGTCTTATTAATCTTACATAGGTAATTCATTATGGCTGTTGAACAGTTTCAAGCGACTGCACATTTGCAGGGCGGCACCTTAGTTAAAGTGCGCTCACGTGGCTTTGAATTTACTTTAGATGAGCCGGCAGAATTAGGTGGCACGGATACAGCGATGAATCCGGTTGAAGCATTACTCGGTACCTACGGTGCCTGCCAAACGATTATTGCCAGTGTGTATGCCAAACATTTTAATGTGCAGTTGGATGATTTATGGATCGAACTGGAAGGTGATTTAGACACGGATGGCTTTATGAATAAGGCCGATGTGCGCTGCGGCTATACCACCATTCGCTACACATACCATATTAAGTCGCAGTCAGCGCAAGAAGACATTGATGCGTTTATTGCTTTTATTGGTACCAAGTGCCCAGTGGGCGATAGCTTGGCGCAAGCAGTGAATTTGCAGTTAGCAGGGGTTGTGCAAGAAAAGTAATGTGATCATGTAACATAATGTCGCGCTTGATAAAAATCAATTAAGAACGATTATCAATTGTAGTACAGTCCTCCGCATTCAAGATTTAGACTTTCTAATGTTGCATATGCGGAGTACCTGATTGATGTCTTTTCCCTTATCTCGATTAACCTTGGCCTGTTTAGCTGCATTGAGCGTATCTGCACAGGCCACCGAGGTGCAGCTCGATGATAGCGTCGTCACTGCACGTGGTTACGCCAGCGATAGTTTTGATACATCACAAGCCATTAGCGTGATCAAGCCCGAGGCTACCAGCCAAGGCCCTGCTGGCAATTTATTCCGTGGTCAGCCCGGTATGGCGGTGCACAGTGATGGCGCATGGGGACAAACTCCAGTCTTACGTGGTTTGAAAAAAGAAAGCGTAGTGGTAATGGTGGATGGCATTCGTGTCAACTCCGCACAACCGCAAGGTGCGCTGGCATCATTTTTAGATTTAGGGCTATTGGATCGCGCTGAAGTGGTTAAAGGCCCTGGTTCTGTTTTGTATGGCAGCGGGGCAATGGGTGGGGTGGTGAACTTACTGACGCCCGAGCCACGCTTTACTGAACAGAATGAATTGGGTGGGCGTTTTGGTGCTTCAGCCAGCAGTGTTGATCATGCCTACAGCGGTGCATTGTTATTGCAAGGCAGCAATGCTCAGCAAGGCTTTGTCGTGGGTGTAGCCGGGCGTGATGTGGGCAATTATAGAAGCCCTGAAAGACGTGAGAAGAAAACGGGTTATGAATCTGACACCCTGTTATTAAAATATCAGCACAAGATCGCTGATGACTATGTGCTGCGCGCTAATGTGCAGCGTCATAACGATGAGGATGTTTGGTATCCAGGCTCCGCGCGTACCGGTGGCAAACCCGGTGGTGCAGGTGTACCGCCGGCATTAGGTACAGTGACACTGTCTTCGCCTAAACAGCATCGTGAGCTGTATGCATTAGGGCTGGACGCGCAGTTGTTTGGCGGTACGCTGGCAACTGATATTTACCGTCAAGATGTGTACCGTGAAATGCGTGCTTATGCGCAAAAGATTGATCGCAACTATGTGCGCAATAATGTCCATTTTACGACTCATGGTCTACGCAGCCATTGGAACGGTGCGCTGAATGATGCACATTGGCTGACGGTGGGTGTAGACGCTTGGCAGATGAAGGGTAATCCTAAGCGTTATATGGATAACAACCCTCCCTTATTTAACAGTAATACCCGCAATGACCCGTTTAGAAAGGGTGAATTATCATCTGCTGGCATCTTTGTACAGGATGAGTTTTCAATCGGTAGCACGCTGCTCACTGCAGGTTTACGCTATGACCGCAGCCAAGCTGATGCCAAGGTTAAAGGCTCTGGGCCTAAGGCTCAAACATCGGGCTTAAAGAACAGCGATAACAACTTATCCTGGTCATTGGGTGCCGTGCAGCCATTGTCAGATACTTTAAATCTGTATGCCAATATTGGTCAGGCTTATCGCTCGCCGGACTTGCGTGAGCGTTTTGAAGATGCGGCGCGTGGTGATGGTTATTACCATGTGGGTAATCCGCGACTTGATCCAGAGCGCTCGAGTAGTTTTGAGTTAGGCCTAAAAGGTCGTGATGGCTTGCAAGCGTTCCAAGTGGCCGCGTTTTATACACACATTGATGATTTTATCGCCGGTCGCATCACGGGAGGCCATCATCCGCAAAATGGCTTAGCCATTAAACAAGCAGAAAACCTTAATAAAGTTGTGGTCTACGGTGTTGAAGGTAACCTTGAAGTACCGCTGAGTGCTTTTGTTGTGGATGCGGGCTTTACTTGGATGCGCGGTAAAAACAAACAAGATAATGAACCTCTTTACCAAATGCCCGCCAATGAATTGCGCTTAGGTATTGGTCAGGCAGCTGAACGCGGTTTCTCTTGGCACACGGGTGTGCGTGCAGTGGCTAAACAAGACCGCATTGCCAAACGCTTCAGTAATGGCAGCGAAGATAAAACCTCAGCCTTTATGACCGCCGATGCACAAGTGGGTTATGGTTTTGGCGCAATGGCAGGGCTGAAAAGCAGCCATATTGATTTGCAGTTAAGTAACTTAACTAATAAAAAATATCATGAGCACCTCACCGACGGTGTCAGCGGCCAAGAACTTAAAGCCCCCGGACGTGGCGTAACGCTGGCGTTTAGCGGCGCGTTTTAAGTGTAGTAAAACTGGCAATTGATCTGTTGGTTGATTGCCGGTTAAATATGTTTGGCAGCAAGCCATTCGTATGGGTACCTACGCTCCATAATCAAGCGTGTTAAATGTTCAGCTTTATGGCTATGCTGTAAACGTTAATTCTAAACATGGAGAGTGATCTTATGCCAGTAACAGTACGTATGACCAACTTATTTCTGCAACTGGGTTTGGATGCAACGCCAGAAGGTGTTGCAAACTTTATTTGTGAAAATCGCTTAGCACCAGAAGTGAATGTTCTCGATGCTGAGTTTTGGAATGATGGCCAACGTCAGCTTCTAAAAGAGCTGTTGTGTTCTGATGGTGAGTGGGCGTTAGTGGTCGATCAGCTCAATGAAGCATTACGAGCGCCTCAAGACTAAGGCCAGAGATCTTGGCGGTTGAGTTGTATTAAAATCTGCCTTGCGCAACTGAGATTGCCAAGGCAGTAAATTGTATATTGAGTACTGAAAAAATCCCCGCATAACGCATTAATACATTATACGCATTTGATATACGCAACTTCTAATGTAGAATCATTCTCATTAGCAGGTTTTGCTATTATCACTCCAGAGTACATTATGGATAGCGTATCAGTTTTTTCTTCTGCAAAAAAAGCCTCTATTGTTACACGGCTCGATAAAAACCTACTCGGCATGTTACTTGAGGATGCTAAGTCGCTTGAGCTTAAAACCCATGAGCATTTGTTCCAGTTTGGCCAAGCCGCCACACATTTTTTCTGGATTAGAAGTGGCGAGGTTGCAGTGTACCGACCCTCGTATGATGGCGATGAAAAAGTTTTTCGCATTCTTAAAAGTGGTGACACCATTGCAGAAACCACAATGTTTATTGACGATGGACAGTACCCATTAGGCGCACATGCACTGACCGATGTAGCGCTGTACAAAATCCCCAGACAGAGTCTGCTTGCGCTTTGCCAGCACACTCCAGCCATGGCGATGTATTTTTTAGAAAGCATGGCCGTGGCCGTTTCGCAGTCTGTGAATCGTATTGATTTATTAACGATGGGCAACTCTGCACAACGTATGGTCAGCTATCTGTTGGAGTTGTATCAGCAGGCGCGTTCGGCGTGGTTTAGTTTGCCGGTTCGCCAGGCCGTATTAGCGCGTCAGCTTAATATCACTCCTGAAACCTTCTCGAGGCAAATGGCTCTGTTCCGCCGTGCAGGCTATATAGGCGCACGTAACTCAGGCATCGTCTTGCTTGATATTGAAGGGCTATGCCGCAGTGTTGGCGTACCCGTACCTAAGTTAGATCTTAAAATACCGCGCCGACGTGGTGCCTCGCTCGGTGATGGTCTTTTTCAATGTTGTGGTTATTTTAAGCAGACCTTAAGCTAGTCAGACCTTCGAGATCACAGCTGGCAGTTTAAGTGCCAGCCGATCCAAACTCACCCATTCTGGGCAGAGTTAATACTGCGTTAAGTGCTTTCTGCCAACGGCTCAGCACAGCCTTCCTGTCCATCACTGCGCGGTGTGCTTAGCGTTTTAAAGAAGTACAGCACGTACAGCACAAAACCGCTGATCCATAACAATCCAGCCCACAGCAGCAACTGACTAAACGAACTGGCGGCACTATAAAAGCTGGCATAACCGCGTACCAGTGCGGCGGCCACAAACAGTAGCGCTGCAGCTGGAAGCCACACTCTACGATCCAGCCATAAGCCAGAGTGGATGCGTGAAACAATGCTCATAATGGTAAAGATTGATAGCGTCATCGCGCCGGCGGTCAGCAAGTGACGACCGCCTGAAGGCAGTACGGGGGCACCTAAATATGATGCTCCCAGTAATCCATAGCCTAACGCCATCAACCAGTAGCTGCCGTAGAGCATTAAGGCTAAGCGTGAGAATAATGGGCGACCAACATGCCAGTCATTGAGTAGATTAAAGATCGCCGCCATCGCCGCCAGTGCTGTCCAGCCGGTGACCGGATGTGCGCCTAAAATAAATTCAGACAAGGCGCAGATGGTAATCAAAGATATGGCTAAATAGCGGCGCGGTGGTCGTGCTAAATAAGGTGTGGTGTCGGATTCGCTGCTGGTGTTCCCGTGCTCAACTAAATTATTCACCACACTCATCGACACGCGACTGGTGGCGACAATAATTAATATCATTAAGGCGTGTATACCGGTGTATAGCCAAGAGAGTGCAGCTGCAGGATGAGTTAATGAGACAAAAAACCCGGTTTGTAAGGCGGCTAAACCAGCAATCACTAAGCTGAAACTGATGTGCTTACGTTGTGGGTCACGCCATACCGGCGGGCTGATATAGATCAGCAGTCCAGTCCAAAACATCAAATTCAATAACAAGGCTGGCCAGGGTGTAATCCAAAAAGCCAGTAAGTAACTTAAACGTGCAGCCAGCCAGAGACCGACCAAACTCAGTAAAGGCACGCGTCCAAGTGGTTGAGTTTCGGTGAACTCTGGAATTGCAGTTAAAGCAAAACCTGCCGTGGCTGCCGCTGCAAAACCAAAGATCAGCTCATGACCATGCCACAACAACCAACCGCCGGTGATTTGCCAAGTGCCCAGCAAACCTTGTAATGACAACAACCACACAGCCATAAAGAGGATGGCGCTGCTGGCCACCAATAAGAAAAAAGGGCGGAAGCCGCAAAGTAAAACGGGTGATTGCAAGCAGCGCTTTAACAAACTCATATATTGCACCCCGAATGTTGTTTATGCGCGTGTTCAGGCAGGTCTAAGGTACCTTGAGCCAAACCAAAGCCAATCCGCACATTATTATTAGTCATCAAATCAGCCGTGGTTTTATAAATCCATGCATCGGTGCGCTCGGCATGCGGGTGTTCGATGACAAGCTCACCGACTAAACGCCCAGGGTCGGGCACCATCATCACAATGCGATCCGCTAAGCGCACCGCTTCCATTAAATCGTGGGTAATCATTAGCACTCCCGTGCCACGTTCGGTGATGTGCTGGCGCAATAATGTATACAGCTCAAGCTTTAAGCCAATGTCCAAAGCCGAAAAAGGCTCATCCAAGAGCAATAAATCCGGCTGAATAATTAAGGCGCGGCCCAAGGCAATACGGCTTTGCATACCCCCAGATAATTCATGCGGGTATTTGCCGAGGTCATCCACAGTTAAGCCCAGCATATTTGCGATATGCCGTGCTTGTTGCTGGCGTGCAGATTTAGGGACATTCAACGCTTTGAGACCGAGCGTAATATTATCTTGCGCTGTTTTCCACGGCAGCAAACGCGGCTCTTGAAACACGCAGGCCGTACCCAGAAAGTCCTGTTCAACGGTTCCTTCGCTCGGGGTGAGTAACCCTGCGATAATGTGCAACAAGGTGCTTTTACCGCAACCGGATGGGCCAACCAAGGCCAGGGTTTCCCCAGCAAATAGATCCAGCTGAATATGGCTCAGCACTTCAGTTAAACCGTACCTGTGATGCAAGTCACGGATATGCAACGCACTCATTGACTGACTCCCATACGCCAGCGTTCCACATGCCGTTTAATAGGTTCTAAAAATAAATACTCAGTCGCCAATAACACGCCCAGCACCGCAATCACCCATGCCAGTGTTGTTTCGGTATCCAGCTGTGCCCGTGACACAGCCAATGCTGCACCAATCCCGTCGGAGGTGGTGAGTAACTCAGCCATAACAATCACTTTCCAAGAGGTACCCAGCGCAGTAATCCACGCGGGGAATAAATAAGAGACTAAATGCGGTAGATAAATATCGGTTAAGCGCATATGCCAAGGTAATCGATACACTTGAGCCACCGCTTTTAGATGGTTATCAAGGGTGCGTGTACCTTGCATAGCACCGGCAAATACAATCGGTAAACAGGCGACAAACACAGTAAACACCGGCGTGGCATCACCCAAGCCAAACCACAGCATGGCCAGCACCAGCCAGGCAATTGGTGGCATACCCAATAACAGGGTAATTAGCGGGCGAGCCAGCATAGAGGTGGTGATGGAAAATCCAGCAAACATCCCTAAAACACTGCCCACGACCAATGCCAGCGATAAGCCATACAGCGTACGTCGCCCAGAAATCACCAACTCAGGGGCAGCAATACCGCTGCTGATTAACTGCTGTAATTGTGCAATCACATCCAGCGGCCCCGGCAAGATCAACGCGCCATAGTGCTCTGCGGCAAGCTCCCATGCGGCACAAAATAATAGCAAGCTGGCCAGCGCACCCCAGCCACTCCATAGATAGTTGAGGGTGCTGGGTATAAAGTTTTTCAGTCGATTCATTGTTCTGCGCGAGTTGGGTTAGCGTAAAAATGAGCGTCGGGCAGTTTGCCGCCCACGGATGCCGGTTGTTTATCCAAAAGGATCTGGAAAAAATCTTCCAGCTCAGCCTTGGCCTCACTCGCTGTTGCGTAATAGTTCACTTGCGCAGCGACTGAATCGCTGACGGCATCGGCAGACAACATCGAAATCTTCGCTGCAACTTCCACACCACACTCTTGTTGATGCTCTGCGCACCACTGCATGGCGGTGGCATAAGCTGTTTCAAAACGCTCAATCAATGCTGTGTGGTTGCGTTTATCACCGACCACCGTGATACCCGCTTGCGGAATACGCGCCTCGGTACCCATCACCCGTGCCCATTCTTGCTGTAAATCCACACTGCGGTGTAATTCAGGAGCAATCAGCGAAATAGGAAACGACTTGGTTTTACGCAGCGCCATAGATATCGCAGGCTCAGCCAGAAGGGCGTGATCGATGCGACGCATAATTAACAGTTGCATGGCATCCATCGGCGTCGCGGTGTAATTGATCTTAAAGTCTTTGGGGGTTAAGCCTTGGCGTTCAGCAAGGTGGGTAAAGACAATATCTGGCATATCCGCGCGGAAAGGAACTGCAATCTCTTGGCCCTTAAAGTCGGCCAATGTTTTCATATTAGGATCGCGTGACACCATCCACAGCGCACCCCATTGCGAGACATTAAGTAGTGCCAATGGTGCGCCACGGTTATATAAGTTGGCGGCCACATTAGTAGGCATCGCAATAAAATCAACTTTGTCATTCAGTGCCAAAGCGCGCAATTGGTCAGGGTTGGTCCAGACTAGAAACTCAATTTCCTCTGCGATATCAGCAAAGCCATCGTTGGCCATTAAGTGAATTAAGCCATTGGAGACACCCGCCGGAGGCCCAGCAATCACCAGCTTCTTAATCGGTAGCGATTCAACCGCAGAGCTTGCAGCGCTAAACAAGCTCAGTACAGCCAGCAGCGCCACGCAAATAGAGGTTTTGTATTGAGTTATGTGCTTCACAGGGGACTCCAAGTCGTTGTTTTTAGCGGTTATACGCAGAACATGCAGAGTTGAATCACCCGTGCATATTAAGCAAATAGTAACCACTCGCATTAACAGGCAAGCTTAAAGAGTTAGTAGGCTCAATGACAATGATAATTATCAACTGCGACAACTTGTTTAGGACTTATTTACATTTTTCAGCTGTTTACCGAGGCGCTTAGCGCTGTATGCCAGTTTTCATGCGTGGATATTTTTTTTTAAAAAAAGTTCCGCAACTTGATAATTATCATTCTCATTTGCGTTAAGCCTTTGCTAATGTCCATAACCCTTGCGAAGACCTCTATGCAATATGTCGCTTTTAGACTCATGAAATCACTTCGTGCATAAAGCTAATAAGAACCATTTGTATTTAGGTTTTATTCTGGTATTAATATTAAGGGCTACGGAAAGCGTGATTTGCAACGCATTAACCGAGCCGGAGGATCAGTAATGCTATTTGAACGGAAGAAACTGGCAATTATCATTTCGGCGCTGTGCCTAGCAGGGCCACCCGCGCTTGCTGCAGCGCAAGAAAAACAGCAAACGCCTAGCGTAACTGCACAAGCTGACACATCACAAAACAACGTAAAAGCAAAATCGGCCAAGAAAAAAGGCGCTGAGGTTGAATTGCCGACAGCCGTGATATCAGGTGAGCGCACAGAAGACCAGAAAGGCCACGATGCTGTATATGACGAAAACGTCACCAGTGTCTATCAAGATCGCGAGCAGCTTCAGCGTTTCCAAGCCACTAATCCAGGTGATGTGTTCAAAGGCATGAATGGCGTTTACAGCATGGATTCACGCAGTAGCCAGTCTATTACCCCCAATATTCGTGGTATTTCCGGTGAAGGGCGTGTGCCATTGACGATTGATGGTACCGAGCAATCGACCAACGTCTGGCTGCATATGTTTGGTGCCGGCAACCGTAACTATGCTGATCCGGCCCTGTTCCGCAGTATTGAAGTAGAGAAAGGTCCTTCATTAAGCCGAGGCATTAAAAGCGGTGTGGGGGGTGCGGTAAAAATTCGTACCATCGAAGCGATCGACATTATCCCTGAAGGCGATAACTTTGGCTTCGAAATTAACATGGAGGCGTCGGGCAATAGTAGTAAGCCAAGTTTTGATCCTAGTTCATATTACGGCAAAGATTATCGTGATGTACCCGGCGCAGAGCGAGTAAATACAAGAGGTGTGGCGATTGATTCGCCGCCTCCACGCTTTAAAAACGATGGGCAAATTATTAACTTTGATAATCACTCTGGCATGGTGGCCTTGGCAGGGCGCAATGAACGAGCAGATTTTTTAGCATCCTACAGTAAGCGCACCCAAGGCAACTATTACACCGGTAAGAAAAATGCTGATAGATATTCAGGCCATGATGTATGGGATAAAACGACTACTGACAGATACATCCCTAATTTAACCAAGTTGTATTACCCAGGTAATGAAATATTTAATACCGCCAGCGAGACTAAAACCACTCTGATTAAGAATAATTGGTATTTTTCGAATGAGCAGAAGTTCGGCTTACAGTTTATGCGCACCGACTCAACCTTTGGTGAAACCACCCCCGGAACTTCAGTACTGATGTGGGCGTATAGGGAAGGCGCTGAAGAAGCGCAACCTGATCTTGATTGGGCAAATCAGCGGCAGTTTGTCTTTGAAGCGCCGCATTCAGAATTAAAAATTGACAGCTATAAATTAAGCTATGACATCAAACCCGAAGATTCTGACTGGTTAAACCTAGAAACCAGTCTTTGGCAAACCAAAACCTCTGGTACACGTTATCAGACAGGCTTATCACCCTTCGGCCTTAATATGGACGATGCAACAGCTGAGGCGCTGGATCAATATGACTGGTATTTGAACTTTGGGTTTACACCTGAGGATCTGGAGGCAGCCGGTATTTTTCCCCCCGAGCATGATGGCACCATTGTTGCTGATGGGCAGCAATGGACTCATCACGATCGCACGGGCTTTGATATGAGCAACCAAATGCGATTGGCCGATAACGTGTTGCTGACAGTGGGTGGCAGTTATCAACAAGAGAAGCTGGACGATAAGGTGCAGCACAGCAAAAAAGGGACTAATGGCTTGTTGCCAGATGGTGCCAGCTTGCATGCTGGGACTGACCGGTTGGGTCCTCGCTCGGGTGAGCGTAAAGAATATTCGGCCATGATGAATCTGGCTTGGCAACCCACAGATTGGCTGGCCGTGACAGCGGGCACTCGCTATTTACACTACACCGGTAAAGATACCGGCACGGCCAAACGTCGCCGTGAAAAAAATGAATTTTATAAAGCTTCAAGGCGTAAGACTGGGGTGGAATTAAAATATAGAACACTGATGACGCCTGAGGAGAAATACCTGCTTCACGACTATGCAGCTAAGAGGCAAGCATCCCTAGTTGGAGACGGCAACTTCGAAAAATATGATGCCCTATTCAACGAATTGAAAGCGGGTAGAGATGTAGCTTTAGGAGTTGGGGTTAATGGTGAGCAGCACTGGAGTAATACAGTAGTAGTACCCATTAAAAACGGCAAGATGGATTCATCCCAAAACCCCTTTGCTAACGGCGAGCTGAATACCAACCAAACTATTGTGAACCCTTATGACCCAAACGGCGGTTATATTAATGCGATAACACATGAAGGGGTTAGTGGTAGAAATGTTTATCAACGTCTTGATGAAAGTCAAGCTTGGGAAGCACCAGCCGAGCAGTCGGGGCATGCATTTAGCCCAGTATTAAGCGCAACCGCTAGAGTCACTCCATTTGGTACAGCCTTTGTGCGCTATGCACAGACCACTCGCTTCCCTAGTATCAATGAGCTGACCTCCAGCGCGATTTATGAAGGTGGGGGCTCGGTAGGAACACTGGCTGATGGTGCCAGCAAGCCCGAGCGCAGTATGAACTGGGAGGTGGGTTATGCTCATGATCTGACTCAGTTTTTACCCCGTTTAAATATTGCTGATGTGCGCATCAGTTATTACAACACTGAGATCAAAGATTTTATCGATAGAAGCATTTCTATGGATGTTATTCAGTTTGATAAGAAAAAATCCAGCGGTTTGGAGTTGCAGTCTCGTTTTGATACGGGGCGCGTATTTGGCAGCTTAGGAGCGACCTATCGGCTTAAGCAGAAGCTCTGCGATAAGGATTACGCCTCAGAAATGGATCCGTATTACAACCGTATTCCAGGTTGTATAACTGGTGGTTTCAGCGGTACTGCTAGCGGTAATAGCTTGCAACCCAAGTATTCTATTGATATGGGCTTAGGTACTCGGCTGTTTAACGATCGGCTAGAGATGGGCTGGCGTGGTGTTTACCACTCTGGTGCTGAAAATAAACAATTGAATAATCTGTTTTCATCAGAAAATCCCGCGGATTGGGAGTTGAATCATTCAGTAAGCGATGTGTGGTCCAGAGCTGGTGGACAAGACACGTTCTACTGGCGTTCGGTCTTATTGCATGACCTTTATGCCAACTTCAATGTGAATGATGCAGTGGCCCTGAATCTGGGTGTGACTAACGTAACCGACGAATATTATCTGGACCCAATGGCCAAGACTTTGTTACCTGGGCCAGGACGTACTGTTACAGCTGGGGTGAAAATAAATTTCTAGATTTTTTACTGGTTTTTTATAAAAAACCAGCCTTTTGTTAATCTCTCTATGAGGATGTAAAAATGAAAAAATCAACATTAGCTCTAGCCATTATGGCGGTATTGGGTAGTGGTATTGCAGTTGCCGGTATAGATGGAGGAACCAGTAAAGTGAGTAAGGTTGACATTGGTCCATCGAATCACTCTATGTTTGGTGATGGTTATGCTGGTTTGGCGTTAAATGGAGCGGACACCCGTATTGACTTGGCTGGCGGTCCTATCAAAGGTTCTAATGCAGCGATTGCTGCGCGTGGTAATGGCACTATTTTAAAACCTGCTGATATGGGTATGCCTGCTTTACCGATCAATGTCGCCCAAGTCTGGAAAGATACCGCGACGGTGAGTAATGGTAGTAATGATGCTAACTTTGCTATTAATAGTGTGCGCCAAATCACGACCTTGGCGATTGCTCCACAGTTTGGCGGTCTAGTGATTGGACAGGTAGCCGATGCAAGTGGTGCACCTTTAGCTGTGGGTAATGGTGTTTACTTTGGTGAGTGGGCGCCACGAGCAGCAGGTACTCCACCACTTGATAGCACCGATCTGAACATGACCAGTTCTGACCGTACTGTTTGGTATGTGGGTGACAATGCTGTTACCGCTATGCCAACGGCTGTTAATGCTACTTACGGTGTAATTGGTATCAATGGTGTGGGTACAGCTGCAGGCGGCACGCCAGATAACCCGAACCTTTATACTGGTCAACTGACTGCTAATTATGGAGTGGGTACTAGTAATAGTATTAGTGGCACTATTGATCGCGGTAGTGACAGCATAGACTTTTCAGGAACTGGTATTAACAGCAATGGGGCATTTAGCAATAACAGCACTATCAATGGCCACTTCTACAACGGAGCTAACGAGTTAGCCGGTATTTATACCGGTGCAGCTGGAGTTGCTGATGACGTTGCCTTCGGCGGTAGCAAAATCAGCGGTACCATTACGCCTTAATATTTGACCACTCTCCACTGGGTGCAACCAGTGCAGAGCGTCAAATTGAGCGATGCCGGAGGATTCTCTTGCGGTATTGTTTATAGAGGCAACACTTTGGAGGCCGGTTCGCTGGCCTCCATTCTATAATAGTTTCATTCCATTCGGAAATTTTTAATGTCTCGCTATCCTAAAGCTGCATGGCTACTGCTGTTGGCCGGCTTAGTTGTGCCTATCGCCCACGCTGATGATGACGATACCCAGTTTTTATTAGACCAAACACGCCGCGCCGCTGAACAAAAAGCGCAACAAGAAGACACATTAGCAACACCGCCCGGAATGTTGTTGTATGAAGGTCAGGTATATCAGGTACCCAGTCAATTGGATTCCTTAGAGCCGGCTATCTATGTCGCAATCAACAGCAATCAGTGGACTCAGCTCCCCGATTTTCTCACGCGTTATCAGCAACTCCCCGAACATCGCCCCGCATTGGTGGCTATGGCAGAGAGCTTACTGGCGCGTTTCCAAGGCGATTACCCCAAAGCACTGCGTCGCATGCAAGACGCCAGCATGCACGAGCCTGAAGATGCACGGATTCGTTTAGAAATAGCTCGGTTGTGGTTTGAAGATAACCAAGATAAAAAAGCTCGAGCCGGATTTACCTCGGCATTAGAGGCTGGCATGCCAGTTTATGCTCAGGCTCTGATTGAACAATATAACCAAGCCCTAGATCGGCGCTCAGAGTGGCAAGGCAGTGCCGCTGTTGGCTTTGGTTATAACGATAATATTAACCAAGCCAATGGGTATTACAGCTGTTTAAGCAGCTTTGCGGGGATTTGTTTGTTTGAGCGCAAAATGCCTGATGCGATTCATTCAGCGATGTACAACTATGAGTTATCACTGCAAAAGCGCTTTAACTTGACCGGCAACCATAACGTGCAAGTGCGCCCGATGAGTTATGGAAATTATTATTCAAGTACCAACCCAGCAAGTAACGCCAGTATTAAAGATTACAGCACTAATTTGGCGATCTTACAGGCCGGTTATCAATACCTTAACGTACGCGACAATCTTTCATTCACGCCTTATGTCGAGCATTACTACCGCAACCGCCACAGTGATTATCTAGCGCATGGCTTGTTAATGGAGTGGCGCCGATCGTTAACCCGTAAGTGGCAAATAGGCACCAGCCTGGATGCCAAGCGTTATAAGTACACGACACAAGGGCAGTTGACCGGTGTCGACTATAAACAATACCAATGGAATCTAACGGCCAGTTATATGCTGCAACCCAATACCAGTGTTTATGGGGGACTGACCTTGGGCCGTAAAAAATATGAAATCGATCAAGCCAGCAGTAAAGACTGGGCCGTGCGCGGCGGTATGTACCATGCCTTTAACGGGCGGGCGGGTGCTTTTGTGAATGCTGTGGGTATTTACCGCGAAACCCGCAACGATGCGTATGATGGCTTTTTAGGCGCGCGCCGCCATGATAAACAGCAAGTGTATATTCTCAGTGCTGGAGCGAATGCCTGGCAAATCGCCGGTATAACCCCTGAGTTGCGGGTGCGTCATAGCATCAATCACAGTAATTTAGACTGGGCGTTTGCTTTTAAACAGACTGAAGTGGGGGTTCTATTTAGGCGCAGTTTTTAGTCAGAGCAATATAATCTAGTGAGCTGTCCAGAAAACACTGCTGAGAGGTGGTGGGTGGTGTGCTAATTAACCGACAACAACTGTAACTCCCGGCTGTTACCCATAAACAGTTCTTGGTTGTGTTCAGCCACCGCGCGAATATAGTCCCAAATCACACGAATCCGTTTTAGCTTACGAAAATCCTGATGGCAGGAAATCCAAAAACTATTGGTCACGCGCACTTGATCGGGTAATACCGCTTGCAGGCGTGGATCTTGATCGGCGATAAAGCAAGGCAAAATAGCCAGATGTTGGCCTTGTAAGCAGGCAAAGTACTGCGAGATGGCACCTGTTGTGCAGAATGGCGTCTTCGCTTGGTGAATAAACTGATCCAAATAGTGCAACTGCTTACTAAAGGTCAGGTCTTCAACATAGTTCATAAACGCGTGCTCAGGTAAGTCGTTAACGCAGCGTATCGGCTCATGTTGCTCAAGGTATTGAGCTGTTGCATACAGCTGTAGACGGTAATCACAGAGTTTGGTACTGACAAAAGGGCCGCGGGTTGGGCGTTCTAGGGTGATGGCAATATCCGCTTCACGTTTGCTCAGGCTCACAAAGTGCGGTACGGCCAGTAGATCAATGGAGATTGCTGGATATTGTTTTTGAAAATGAGTCAGTTGCGGTGCCAAAAACAGCCCACCAAAACCTTCTGTACAGCCAATACGTACCTTGCCGGATAGAGCGATGTCTGTACCTGTGATTTCTTCGCAGGCATTTTGCATCAGCGCTTCAATGGTCTGAATATTATTGCGTAGAGCTAAGCCTTCGCTGGTGAGTTTAAACCCGGTGTTACGTGATTTTTCAAACAGTAAAGTGCCCAGCGTACTTTCAAGGCTGGCAATGCGCCGAGAAACGGTTGTGTAGTCAACTTCTAAACGTTTTGCGGCACTGGTGACACGACCGCAGCGTGCCACTTCAAGAAAGAACTTTAAATCATTCCAATTCAGTGTGCGCAAAAGGTTGATGTATTTATGCATATCAAACCTGCTTTTTTGTGTGTATTTATCGCAGAGCGACCTACATATACTCGAATTGAGCAAAAAACCCAAGCAGTGTGCGAACACTGTGTTTTGGCGGATAGCTGCCAGTCAGAAGTTTATAGCCAGCGGCTTGTGGTGTTTTCCAGCAAATCAGTAAGCTGTATTTACAACAATAATAAATACGTGGATCACACGTTTAAGGAAAGGTTATGGATAAAGATATTTATGCGCATATTCGCAATAACCCCAAGTTTAATGAGCTGGTAACGAAACGGCGGCGCTTTGCCGCGATACTAAGCATCATTGTCCTAGTCATCTTTTACGGCTTTATTATGCAAGTCGCCTTTTTCCCTGAGGTGATTGGTCGATCGATCGGTAGCGGAAAATTAACCTATGGCGTCGTGGCTGGATTTTCTCAGTTTGCTTTTTTCTTATTGCTGACTTGGATCTATGTACGTCGTGCCAATACTGAGTTTGATCGGATCAACGAAGAGTTGATTGATGAAGCGATTGCAGGAGATAAAAAATGACTATTAAAAACTGCATAATGGCATTGGCTAAGCCAGTGCTGGGGTTATCGTTATTGGCGTTGAGTCCTTTAGCGTTGGCTGCGGATAAACCACTGAACGTTCCGGCGATCAGTATGTTTTTTATCTTTGTCATGATGACATTACTGATCACTGTTTGGGCTGCGCGTCGTACCAAATCGACTTCAGATTTCTATACTGCGGGTGGTGGTATTACCGGTTTTCAAAACGGTTTAGCCATTGCGGGTGACTATATGTCAGCCGCGACATTGCTGGGTTTTACCGCAATGATCTACATGTCGGGTGTGGACGCTTATATTTATATGGTGGCGTTCTTTGCGGGCTGGCCGATTATTCTGTTCTTGATGGCTGAGCGTTTACGTAACTTGGGTAAATTCACCTTTGTAGATATTACTTCCTACCGTTTAAACCAACGCAAAATCCGTACTATGGCGGCGATCAGTTCGCTGATTGTGGTGTGTTTCTACTTGGTTGCGCAGATGGTCGGTGCGGGGCAGTTAATTCGTTTATTGTTCGGCTTAGAGTACACGCTGGCGCTGTTTATCGTCGGTGGCTTAATGATTGTTTATGTCACTTTTGGCGGCATGGTTGCGACCACTTGGGTGCAAATCATTAAAGCCTGCTTACTGTTGTTTGGTGGTACTTGTGTGATGCTTTTAGCATTCTCACAATTTGACTTTAGCTACGATAGGCTGATCACTGAAGCAAGTGCAGTGCATAACTTGGGTGAACATTTGGTGCACCCCGGCAGTTTGTTGTCCGATCCAGTGACTGCGATTTCTATGGGTTTGGGTTTGATGTTTGGTACTGCGGGTTTGCCACATATTTTGATGCGTTTCTTCACAGTGTCGAATGCTAAGGAAGCACGTAAGTCTGTGTTGTATGCCTCAGTATTTATTGCGTACTTCTTTAACGTGATTGCCATTATGGGTGTGGCTGCAATTGTTATCGTCGGTCAAAACACCAGCTTCTTTGAAGGCGGTGATTTGGGCGCAGCGTTACTTGGTGGTAGTAACATGGTAGCGATGCACTTGGCGCAAGCAGTGGGCGGTAATATGCTGCTGGGTTTCTTGTCTGCGGTTGCTTTTGCAACGATTCTTGCAGTGGTTGCAGGCCTCGCGTTGGCAGGTGCAACAGCCATTGCCCATGATCTGTATGCCGAAGTTTATAAGCGCGGCAAGGTGACAGAAAAGCAAGAGTTGCGTGTGACTAAAATGGCGACGGTGGGTTTAGGTGTGGTTGCTATCTTACTGGGCATGGCATTTGAGCATATGAACGTGGCCTTTATGGCGGCGCTGGCCTTTGGTGTGGCGGCATCGGCTAACTTCCCTGTACTGATTCTGTCGATGTACTGGCACAATCTCACCACTCGTGGGGCAATGGCCGGTGGGTATGGAGGTTTAGTGAGCTCGGTGACATTTGTGGTGTTGTCTAAGTCTGTTTGGGTGGATGTGTTTGGCTTTGCCGAAGCCATCTTCCCTTACACGCAACCGGCGCTGTTCTCGATGCCCATTGCCTTTGGTTTGGCGTATATCGTATCAATGAAAGATCAGAGTACTGCCGCAGCGTCTGAGCGTGCCGCATTTGCTGATCAGTATGTACGTGGCCAAACGGGTTACGGTGCTTCTACTGCTCAATAGTTTTTAGTGTGTATGACATCAAGGGTGGACGTGAAAGCGTTCACCCTTTTTTATGGGTACTGACATCTGAGAGTTTGTCTGTATTGGAGGCTGAGCACGTAGTGCATTCGTTGCTGCGCACCGGGTTTGATCGATTTAATATGTGGTTGTTGAATGGATCGATATTGATTTTTTGAGCGTTGCTTTATATTGTATGCCGTCAATCGTATGCATTATTGGCGTTTAAAGAATGATTTTAGCTGTGCTGCGTGTTCATTTTTAAACGTTTGCACATGCTCAGCACATATATTAAGGATGATAGATGAAATCACTACTTGTTAAGTTTGGCTTGTTATTCATTGTTGCGCTGCAATTAAGTGCCTGTTCCTCAGGGTTTGGTATCGATGGTCGGCGCGGTGTTTCCAGCAGTTTGGTTGACTACTTATACCCCGAAGGGCAAGTGCCACCTAAGTATGAAGAAACTGTGCCGCATCTGCGTTTACCTTTAACTGTGGGTTTGGCTTTTGTGCCGAGCGAAAAAAACAGTGCCTATTCATTGCCTGAAGCGAAAAAGATGCAACTGCTTGAACAGGTCAAACAGAAGTTTAGCGGCTTGGACTATGTGCGTGATATCAATATTATCCCTGATACTTATATGCGCTCGACCAAAGGTTTTGAGGGCGTTGATCAGATCGCGCGTTTATATGGTTTAGATATTATGGCGCTGGTGTCATACGACCAAGTGGCCGTCAGTTCAGAAACTAAAAGCTCGCTGCTGTATTGGACTATTGTTGGTGCTTATTTCATTAAGGGTAACCAAAACCAAGTTACGACTTTTGTTGATACGGCGGTGTTTGATGTCAACTCGCGCAAAATGCTATTGCGTGCACCGGGCGTCAGTGAAGCTAAGCGCTCGTCCACCTTGGTTGAAGTGGATCAGGTGAATCGAGCGGCACGCGGTGAGGGTTTTGAATTGGCGATGGCTGATATGTCGACGAATTTATCAGTTGAGCTGGATCGTTTTAAAGCAAGAATTAAACAGGATAAGAGCGTGCAAGTCTCGCGACGTGAAGGCTATAGCGGTGGTGGCGGTGCGTTGCAGTGGCCGTTGGTGATGTTGCTAGCTGGGTTGGCCTTGTTGCTTGGATTTAGACGGATGCGCAGTGCTGGCCGCCAGCAAAGCTAATCTTGTCGGCGTTGCGCTTTTTATCTTGGCGCTGTGCGTGCTGCAGAACTTTGCTGCAGTATTAGAGTTTGATCGACAGCAGATCCTTGCTGGGCAAGTGTGGCGGCTGTGGACAGGGCATTTTGTTCATAGCCACGCCAGCCATTTAGCGCTGAACGCTATTTCTGCTGTTGCGCTGTATTGGATTTTTGCGCCGCGTATTGATGCATTTGCGTTGTGGTCCTACGGATTTTTCTTTTCTTTTCTAATCAGCATTGTCTTGCTGGGTCTATATCCAAACTTGGCGTGGTACAACGGCTTGTCTGGGCTGCTGCATGCGTTTTTTAGTTGTATTTGCGTGCACTTAATTCATACACAAAACCGATTGTATGGGGTTGGGTTAGTCGCCGTTTGGAGCAAAGTATTGCTTGAAATGTGGCGTGCTCACGGCGGGTATCAAGGTGAAATCGAAGGTATGGCGATTATTATCGAGGCACATTTTATTGGTGTAGTGGTGGGGACGTTCACAGCTGTTGGTTATTTAATATCTAAGCGAATAGCAGATCTATCCAGCTAGAGTTGGCACAGTGATTGTGTGCATATTGGGCGTTGCGTTTTCTGCTGGATAATCAGCGTTTCAATATATTATGTTTGTTATGGTCGACTAAAGTTGGTGTGTTTTTAACATTTGATAGCTTTTGTTGAGCGCTAGACTCGTTATGATCAAAGTGTATCGTGCCCGCGATAGGCGCAGGCATTGCAGATTAAGATAACGAGGCTACGCTTATGATTTATGCACAACCTGGTACTCAAGGCTCTTTGCTCACGATCAAATCCCGCTATGGTAACTTTATCGGCGGTCAATTTGTTCCGCCGTTAAGTGACGAGTATTTTACTAACACGACACCTGTCACAGGCGCTGATTGCGGTGAGTTTCCGCGCTCTAATGCAGATGATATCAACTTAGCGCTTGATGCAGCGCATGCTGCCGCTGCTGCATGGGGCAAAACCTCCGCACAAGATCGCGCATTGGTGCTATTAAAGATTGCTGATCGTATTGAGGCCAATTTAGAGTTACTGGCGGTCACTGAAACCTGGGATAACGGCAAGGCAATCCGCGAAACACTCAACGCCG
>Ga0265295_1002145_pt1 | contig 32331 bp, 28 predicted proteins | sample Munlansysbiofilm_FD_192503 | JGI IMG/M metagenome (GOLD analysis project Ga0265295, IMG submission 192503) | Leachate microbial communities from a municipal landfill in Southern Ontario, Canada - Methane capture system biofilm | ecosystem: Engineered > Solid waste > Landfill > Unclassified ... | reverse complement strand
GCTTTTGGTTGAACGGACATTTGGCGGAGAGGTGTGGAGACTCACCGCCAATGAGATGGTCTGGACCGGAGGAGCCTTGCTGGGGGGCATTTTTGTCTCGCTCAAGGGAACGTTCTCCAATAAGGTACAGGTCATCGCCCGTTCCATTCTTGCGTTCGGCATCTGCTTTGCCTTGTTGGGCGTTGCTCCCAACTTCTTGACCTACCTGATCATCATGGGCTTGGGAGGCATATTCGTCCCCATCTTCAACACCGCAGAGATTGTCATGATCCAAGAGCTGTGTGACGAGGAGAAGCTGGGCAGGGTATTTTCCATCGTCCAGATTCTCAGTGGAGCTTCCATTCCGCTTGCCATCCTCATATTCGGGCCTTTGGCAGACCGAGTCTCCGTAGAGTCCATCTTGGTGGTCAGCGGTATCCTGCTTGCTCTGGTAGGCATGCTCTACAGCTGGTACTCCTCACGGACAAAAATGGGAGATAAGGCTGAGGTATCCCCGGTAAGCCAAGTCTAATTGCTCCAGACTCACATGTTCGTCAGCGGTATGGGCAAGTTCTTCAAATGAGGGACCGAAGCCAAGGGTAGGCAGCTTTGCCTCAGCACAGAAATGGCTTGCATTGGTACAGAAGCTGTAATGGGAGAGCTCGTCTGAGAGTCCTGCAACCCTGAGCGCCTTCTGGCCAGTTTTGACCATCGGGTGGCCAGCTTCCATAAGCCAAGCCGGAAAGAAACGGACTGCAGAAATCTCCTCGCCGGTATAACACTGCATGGATCCTTCAGCAAGATACGCCCTCGCTTCAAGCGCAGGGTTTTTCTGTTTTGCGTTTTCAATTGCTTTCTCGATGGTGCTGAGGACAGAAGATTCTGTTTCTCCACACAACAGCCTTCGGTCGAAGGTAGCCCTGCAACGATTGGGCAGGACAGAACGACCAGGATAGGGATGACTGATGAGGTCGGTCAGGACCATGATGCCCTTCCCCAGAACAGGATCATGCGGTATGTCGATTTTCTCGAGGTAGGGGAGCAGGTGCATCATATGCAGTGCTGCATTGCTCCCTTTCTCAGGATTGGATGAGTGGCAACTCGTTCCGTAGGTTTCCACCACAATCTCGGCTCGTCCACGCTGTCCAATTGCAAGTTTGCATGCAGTGGCCTCACCGACGATAACCATATCGGGTTTGCAGCGTTCTGTAACAAGACGTGCAGCGATACCTTCAAAACACTCCTCACAGACGGTAGCAGAGACTGAGATGTTGCCTCCAAAGTGATGGTTTGTCTGCTTTGCATAGGTGCTTACAGCCACCAGCATGGCACAGACTGCCCCTTTCATATCGCTGGTTCCCCGCCCATACAGCAAGCCATCGGCGATTTCCACTTGATAGGGGTCATGGTGCCAGACAGATCGATTCTCTACCCCTACCGTATCAATATGGCCATCGAACAGAAGGTGGGGACCAGCTTTGGTCCCGATCATGGTTGCCGTAAGACTGCCATATCGGTCGATATGCACTTCGTCAAAGCCAAGTTCCTTGCAGGTGCGTGCAAGAAAATCCACCAGTACTCCTTCTTCTCCAGAAGGACTGGGAATTCGGATCATCTCCTTAAGGAGTGGTATCAGTGTTGTTTGTGTGTCCATCCCCTTATGGTAGGTCAGCTTTCTGTCTTGTCAAGAACTTTGGTGATGAAGAGCTCAACCAACTCGGGACTGAAGAGGATGTTTGCTTTCTTTTGGAGGAACTCTTTGGCTTCTTCGGGGGAGAATTGGTGCAATTCAAAACTTGGTCCGATAAGGTCTGCATAGGTGTTTGCAATAGCCAGAATCTGAGCCTGCTGGGGAATCTCCTCTCGTTTCAATCCTTGGGGATACCCATTCCCATCGTAGCGTTCATGATGGTAGAGTACCGCCTCGGCAAAGGAGGCATACTCTCCTACACTTCTGAGGATGTTGTACCCTATCTCTGCATGGCGACGAAGCTCCAGAGCCTCACTCTTGGTAAGCTGTTCAGCACTCTTGAGCAGGATGGATGGTTCAATTGCAATCTTTCCTAGGTCGTGATACAGACCAGCCAAGCGCATCTCCTCCACCTCATCGGCCGGATATCCCAGTTCACGGGCAAAGGCTACGCAGTAGGAGCTGACCAATTCACTGTGTTTCTCACTGGTGCTGTCTCGGCCAAACAGCCGTTCGAGCAAGGAGTTGATGACATGCTTCTTGAATATTGTGCTGCTGGACAACTTGTTCTGATACATGACATCCTCAGCAACCTTGAAGGTGTCCTCAAATAGAGGTCCCTCTTCTTCCTTGACTGCATACCCGAAGGAAACGGAGACCTGGATGCCTCTGATCTCTTCCTTTTGCAGTGCGTTGTTGATGCGCTTGACAATGGCCTGGGCATGCAAGGCATCGGTCTGGGGCAACAGGAGCACGAATTCATCCCCACCGATGCGGCTGATGATGTCATCCTCTCGGCAGGTTTTCTTCAATACATCAGCCACTTTACGCAGCAGGTCGTCGCCTGCCTCATGGCCGAACGCATCGTTGGTGAGTTTCAGCCCATTCACATCGGCCACTACCAGCGTAAGCGGGTAGTAGGGGTCTTTGTCCACTTCACTCTTTATCTGATCGTAGTAACGTCTGTTGTTGAGCTTGGTAAGCGAGTCAGTGAAGCTCAGTGAAATGATCTCATGCTGCTTCTTGCGTTGTTCCGTGCTGTCCCTGAAGACCAGTACCACCCCTGTAATTGCATGGGTGTGGTCAAATATGGGAGCGGCACTGTCATTGATGTAGCGCTCAAAGCCATCGCGCGCGATGAGGATGGTATCCTCGGCAAGCTCAATCCGTTTCCCTTCTTTCAAGACTTCCGCCACGGGATTGGAGCAAACTTTGCGATCCTTACCACAGAGGATTCTGAACACTTCCTCGAAGCTCTGTCCCTTCGCTTCATCACTCAACCATCCCGTCAACTCTTCCGCTGCCTTGTTGAGAAACTGGACCATGCCTTTTGCATCGGTGGAGATGACTCCATCACCGACCGACAGCAAGGTTGTCTCCAGCAAGGTCTTCTCATAGGCAAGCTGCTGCTCGGTTTGTCTCTGTTGGGAAATATCATCGATGATCATGGCAAAATAGCCGTGTTCCGGGCTGAATGCCGATATCCTAAAGAGGCGGCCGAGTCCTGTACTATACGCTTCATAGGTCATGGACTGGCCGGAAAGGGCCACCTTTCCATTGTTTTCAAACCAGTAGGGTTCTACCACATCAATCAATTCGGTTATGCGTTTCCCAACAGAAGTACTGGCCGCAAGTCCAGTCTGCAACTCAAAGTTCTCATTGGCTCTAAGGATGCGGAAGTCATTCGGTACCTCGTTCTCATCCGTAAGGATTTGGCAGTAAGCGAAGCCTTGGTTCATTGCTTCGAAGAGCTTGCGGTTCTCCTCTTCGCTTCGTGCAAGCGCCTGCTCATTTGCGACCCGCTTGGTGATGTCAGCATGGGTACCAGTCATAACCAATGGCTTGTGGTTCTCATCAAAGCGGAGCACCTTGCCTCGACTGAGGATCCATACTTGGTGCCCATCCTTGTGATGCATCCTGAAATCTGAGTTGAAATACTCCAACTCTCCTTCGTAGTGCTTGGTGAGCTGCTCAAGCGAACGATCGAGGTCTTCGGCAAAGATGAGATCCTTGAATTTCTCAAAGTTCATGGGCACCAATTCGTCGAGCTGGTACCCCAAGAGCGTAGCATAGGTTGCATTGATTTCCATAGTTCCGGTAGAGAGGTCCCACTCCCAGGTACCGAGATTTGAACCAGCTATGACGCTGGCGAATCGGTCCCGTGCTTCTCGCAAGTCTTGCTGATCGGACTCTTGCTGGCGTCGGTAGCGTTCAAGTTTCCTGAGCGCACCACTCCCTGCCAAGAACGTGACAAGAATGATGAATATGGGGCCGAGGAGCGTTATGATCCGATCGAGAGCATACCAGAATTCCATCTCTTGGGTTCGGATTGCCAAGAGTTCATACTCCTCATTCTCAATTGCATCAATAATCAATTCCAGCTCGTTGGTGATGGTTTCTGAGACTTCCATGAGGCCGGGCAGCTTATCGCTTTCCAACAACAGGTCGAAGTCATGTTGCATCTCATCACGATACCGCAGCAATGGCTGTACCGCATCGGTGATGAGACGGTCAAAGGTCTTGTCCAGGTCTTTCAGACGTGTTTCTTGTGTAGTGTGCTCGCGTGAAAGAATCGTCAGCTTGATCAGATGCTGGTCAAAGGAGTAGGTGCTTACCCCGATTTCCTGCAGGTAGATGCGATCGCCGGTAAGCAAATACCCACGCTCAGCAATGCGGATGTTTTGGAAGGTACGGGTGAGTGTTTTCAGTTCAGTGATGACAGAATACGTATGATTCACCAAGCGATTGGTCTCAATCGCTTTGGCAGTAAGAGAAAGCTTGATGTATCCGATTGTCAGCAGTGCCGTCAGGATGAGTATCAAGGCAATGACAAATCGTCCGATGAGACTCATTTGCTTTCTGATTGAACTACTCCTTTTTGATATAATATCCAGATAACGACAAGCTGGGCAAGAAGTATTTACCGGTATCCTTGTATTTCACTACAAGAGAACAGGCTGCTGGAAAACCAACAGCCTGTAGAGAATAATCAGAGAAAGAGTGGTTTAGAATACGGAATCCTTGTCGTAGTGGTCCATCACGTTGCTCTTGTCGACCAAGACGGAGGGGAGCACCACAGCAGTCGGAGAACTTGCGGTATGGAAGGCATCACTCTTTCTGCCCTCAGCCACATCGAGGCAGTACATGATTGCATCATAAACCATCGACGGGTGGTAGGTGGCGGTTGCCTTTACCAACGGGTCGTTGTTGATGATCATCTCATAGGCTGCCTTTGAACCTGCACCACCGAACACCAGCTTGATGTCCTTGCGGCCGCTCTCCTTGATGGCCTGCAGAACACCAGTCATGACATCGTCATCCTGACAGAAGACTGCGTGGATCTCGGGATACTTCTGGATGTAGTTCTCCATCAGCTCAAGACCTTTCTGCGTCGACCAGTCAGCGAAGTCATAGTTTCTGCCACCGGCGAGGTTGACCAATGACGGTTCCTTGGTCATCTCGTCGAAGAATGCGTTCATGCGCTCGCCGTCGATGACGACCGGCATGCCACCCATGGCGACGTACTTGGTCAGCTTATTGGCCTTCATGTAGTCACGCATGAAGATACCGGAGACCTTGCCCATCTCGGGGTTGTTGCCTGCAAGATTGACATACCCGAACGTGGTGTCGGTCAGACCGCGGTCAACAACGATGCATTTCACGCCAGAAGCGTGAGCTTCCTTCACCACCGGGGTCAACGGAGCGGACTCGTGGGGGAGGATGACCAGATAATCCATGCCCCAGACCATGAGGTCTTCGACATCGGAAATCTGCTTTGCATAGCCGTCGGCATGCAGAACCTTGAACTCATACTTGCCGGGATACTGCTCCTGCAGTTCCTTGACAGCCTTGTCAGCCCACCAGCCGATACCACCGGTCCAACCGTGATCGGGGGAAGGTACTGCGATGCCGATCTTGGGAACACTTGTTTCCTTGACGCCTTGGGCAAACACCAAGCCAACCGAGAAGACCAAGCAGAGAACGATTACCAATGCTTTCTTCATTTCCAATCCTCCTGTTTATTTGTTACCGTTGTTGTACTGAAGCAGTACCGCAACAATAATCACGAAACCCTTTACAGCCTGCTGCAAGAAGGCGCTGATGCCTCCCATGACCAGCATGTTGTTGATGATGCCGAGCATCACCGCACCCATCATGGTGCCGATGATGCTGCCTTTTCCCCCGCTCATCAGCGTTCCGCCGATGACTGCTGCTGCGATGGCATCCATTTCGTAGCCGGCGCAGTCGCTGGGGTTGATGCAGTTCAGTCGGCTCGACCACATGACTGCAGTCACACCGACGGTAAAACCGGTGATGACGTAGGGAAGAAACTTGACGATGGCTACGTTGATGGCCGAATACTTGGCAACTTGCTCATTGCTTCCGGTAGCACAGAGGTAGCGACCGAAGCTGGTATGGTTGAGCACGATATGCAGAATGATGCCTACGATGACAAAGCACCAGACAGGGATCGGCAAGCCAAGGAACATGCTGCTCCCGAGTTTGCCATAGTCCATATTCACCGACAGGATGGTCCCTGCGTTGGAGAAGTACTGGATCAGGGAACGGAAGATCGACATGGTACCCAACGTCACAATGAACGGTGCCATCTTGAACTTCGCCACCATGATGCCATTGAGCGCCCCGCAAGCTGATCCCAGGACCAAGGCGAAGAGAAAGGTCAGCACGATGCCCAGCGTCGAGGTAGGACCGAAGAGATTCAGGAAGAATATCGAGATCCCTCCTACGAAAGCTGCCATCGAACCGACTGAAAGATCGATTCCTCCGCTGATGATGATCAGCGTCATCCCCAGGCTGATGATACCGGTATAGGAAATCTGCCTGAGGATGTTCGTGAGGTTCCTGACCTTCAGGAAGTTGGGCCATCCCACAAAGGTGGCAATGACAAGCAGGATGATGAACGCCATCCCCAGCGAATGGTCCTTGAATTTGAATTTTCTGATATAGGAAACAATTTTGTTTTCACCCATCTTGCGCTACACCTTCTTAATGCCTGTTGCTTGAAATACGATATTTTCCTCGGTCACCTGCTCTTTCTCGAGGCAGCCGGCCACCTTTCCCTCCCGCATGACATAGACACGGTTGCACATCCCGATGATCTCCTCCATTTCCGAGGAGACGAGGATGCAACTGATCTCAGCTTCTGCCAGGCGGTGGATGAACTCGTAGATCTCTTTCTTCGAGTTGATGTCGATACCACGAGTAGGCTCATCGAGAATGAGGATCGAAGGGTCGGTATCCATCCAGCGTGCAAGATACACCTTCTGCTGGTTGCCGCCGCTGAAGAACCTCAGCTGTGACTTCTTGGAAGCAGCGACGATCCTGAACTCCTTGATGTAGTGTTCGGATGCTTCGTCTTCCTTCCTCTTGTCGATCAAAGCATGCTTGAGGTACTTCTCCTTGAGGGAGATGAGACTGATGTTCTTAGGGATGTCATAGTTCATGACCACACCCTTGCCCTGACGATCCTCACTGATATACCCCAAGCCTTGGGCGACTGCATCCTTGGCACTGCGGATTTTCACCGTCTTTCCCTGAATGCGAACCGTTCCCTTCTCAGCCTTTCTGAGACCCATCAAGGCTTCCATCGTCTCAGTGCGTCCTGCACCCACCAGTCCGGCAAACCCCAGGATTTCTCCCTTTCTCAAATCGAAGGAGATGTCCTTGATCACGCTGCCTGAACTGAGGTTTTCCACCTCCAGGACCTTCGGCTTGCCTGTACTGTCGATCTTTTCCGGAAAGACCTGGTTGAAATCGCGCCCCACCATCTTCTTGGCCAATGCCTGTGTGGTGAGATCCCCAACCGCATCGACACTGACAAGCTTGCCATCACGGAGCACAGTCACCCGATCACAGATGGTCAGAATCTCTTGCAACTTGTGGGAGACGAAAATCATCGTCACTCCTTTTTGCTTGAGTTTGCGCATCATGTCGAACAGTGTCTGCACCTCCACTGCCGTGAGGGTTGTGGTTGGCTCGTCAAAGATGAGGATGCGGGCATCCAGGATCATGGCCTTGGCGATCTCAACCATCTGTTTCTCGGCAACCGAGAGGTCGCTGACATGCTTGTTGACGTCCAAGGGCATCTTCAGCAGCTTCAGCTGTGCTTCAGCCTCTTTGCGCATGGAGCTCTTGTCCAACAAGAGACCCTTGTGCAATTCACTACCGAGGAAGATGTTCTCATAGACGGTCAGGTAGTTGATCAGGTTGAACTCCTGGGGAACGATTCCGATCCCCAGGCTCTTCGCCGTGATGTAATCGGGGATTTCGGCAACCTGTCCACCAAGACGGATGACACCATCCGTCTTCTGGTAGATGCCGCTGATGATCTTGATCAACGTCGACTTTCCGGCGCCGTTTTCCCCGATCAGGCCCATGATTTCCCCCTCTTGGATGCCGAAGGAAACCCGGTCCAGAACACGCACCGATGAGAACTCCTTGACTATGCCTTCCAGATTGAGAAGGATCGTAGGTTCGCCCATCAGTTCTCCATTGCCCCGTCGAAGTCTACGTTCGAGGGATCAAAGTCAATCTTTCGTACCAGTTCGAGTGCTTCCTTCGCCCCGAACAGCCTGTCCATCCCATTGTCTTCCCATTCGACGGAGAGCGGACCGCGATAGCCGGCCGCATTCGCTTCTCGGATGATCATGTCAAAGTTTACATCGCCATGTCCGGGAGAAACGAAGTTCCAGCCGCGCCGAAGGTCGCCGAACGCAAGATGGGAGCCGAGGATGCCGCTTCTTCCATCGAGTTTGACCACGCTGTCCTTGATATGTACGTGGTAGATGGATGAGGCGAAATCACGGAAGAAGAGGGCGGGATCCACACCCTGCCACTGCAGGTGGCTGGGGTCGAAGTTCAGTCCGAGCGTCTTTCGTCCCTTGAAGGTTTCCAGCAGCTTGAGGGTGCTGTAGTAGTCATACGCAATTTCGGATGGGTGGACTTCCAGGGCGAATGTCAATCCGGCCTTGTCGAACTCATCTAGGATCGGGGTCCAGAGGTCATAGATTTCCTGATAGCCATCCTCAATCAGTTTTGCTGAGTTGGCGGGGAATGAGTAGAAATACTTCCAGATCGGAGAACCCATGAAGCCGGTGACAACCTTGCAACCCATGTTCTTTGCAGCCTGGGCGGTGTACTTCATCTGCTGGATGCCCCATTCCCTGATCGCCTTGTCGTTGCCGGCAAGATTCTTGGGGGCAAAGCCTGCAAGACGGGGATCTCCGAAAGCGTCACCGACACACTGTCCGGCGAGGTGGTTGCCCAACGCATAGCAGCCAAGGTTGTACTTCTTCAGGACAGCGAGCTTCTCTTCTCCATAGGAAGGGTCCTTTGCGGCCTTCTCCACGTTCATGTGATCACCCCAACAGGCGATCTCCACTCCATCATATCCCATCTCACTGACAGTCTTGCACATTGTCTCGAACGGAAGGTCAGCCCACTGACCGGTAAAAATCGTTACCATCCTAGCCATGGAATCATCTCCTTATGTTGTGTTATACGTTGACCCACACAGAGCCAGCTTTGCTGCTTTCTACGCACTTGTTGATGAAAATCACCCCATCCAAACCCTTTTCGACACTGGGGAAGTCCAGATCTGCAGAGGTGAGCTTCTCTCCCCGAAGCTGTTTCGCCAAGGCGAGCACAAACGGCTTGTAGATGTTTGCAAATGCCTCAAACAGCCCTTCGGGATGTCCGCTGGGAACACGCGAATACTGCTGGGCTTCCGGGGCAAACTGATCGCGGCCACGGCTCCATTTCTGCTTTGGGCTGTCCTTGGGAGTGAAATAGAAGTGGTCAGGGTCTTCCTGGGCCCATTCAAGGCCACCTTTCTCCCCAAACACCCGGATTCTCAAGGCATTGTCATAGCCGAATGCAATCTGGCTTGACCAGTAGAGGCCCTTTGCCCCGTTGTCATACTCAACCATGACCGAAGCATTGTCATCCAAGGTTCGTCCTTCGACCAGGGAGTCAAGGCGAGCACATACGGCCTTGATCTTCAAGCCGGTGACGGTTGCCACCATATTCTCAATGTGGCTTCCGATGTCCCCAAGACAGTTGGAGATACCCGAAACCTTCGGGTCCATGCGCCAAGGAGCTATCGAGCTGTGCTCGTCAACAGGATTGGCAAGCCAGTCCTGCGGATATTCGGCATTGACGAAGCGTATTGTCCCGAGCATGCCGTCCTTCACCATCTTGCGCATCTGCTTCACTGCAGGATAGCCGGTGTAGGTATAGGTGACGCCAAACAGCAGTCCCTTCTTCTTGCAGATATCGGCAAGTTCCTGACTCTGTGCAATCGTCCACGTCAACGGCTTGTCACAGACTACGTGGATGCCCTCAGATAGGAAGGCTTTGCAAATCTCATAGTGTGAAGCATTGGGGGTAACGCAGACGGCGAATTTGATCCCATCGCTGCGCTTTGCTTCTGCCTTGGCCATCTGCTGGTAGTCGGTGTAGAGGCGGTCTGCCTCGATGCCCAGCTCAATGCCGAACGCTTTCGACTTTGCAGCATCACGGGAAAAACAGCCGGCTTTCAAAGCGGCAAGACCATCGATGCGAATGGCTTTCCGATGCACATCGCCGATGAATGCTCCCGGCCCTCCTCCAATCATTCCGTAAGCAATCTGTTCCATGGTTCCTCCTATGCACGTGCGTGCATTCTGCGGTGCAAAAGCTCGCACTTTTTCATTTGCACGAGACTATGGTAGCACGTTTTTGACCTTTCGCAAGGAAAATTGGCCTGTAATTCCCCTCATTGTATTAACAGGCAGGAAAAAATAGGACGTATCACTCCCTGCAGTCTTTCAGGTAGGCAAGGGCACCTCTCTTGGTTTCCAGGTCTGAAAAGAACGAGGAACCTTCTGTCTCAAGATCGATGCTTCCCTCATATCCTGCATCTCGAAGCACGGAGCAGAGGTCTTTCCAATCGGTGTCACCGGATCCTGGGAGGGTGGTGGTGATAGCCTTCTGTTTTGCATAGAGCCCATAGGTCTTGAGACGCGTCCAATCGACACATGCATCCTTTCCATGGATGTGTTTGATCTTATGCATCCAACGACTCATCTGGGGGATAGGATCGACAAGCGCTTCGACCTGATGGCAGGGTTCCCACTCCAAGCCCAAGCGATCGTCCTCGATGGTGGAAAAGAGAAGTTCCCAGGCATCATCATTGATGGCAATGTTCCACTTGCCCCGTTTCCATACATCCCCGATCCTGCAGTTCTCCATGAGCAGACCCTTGCAATTGCAACGGTATGCTCGCTCAAGCAGGTCCGAGAAGAGTGCCTTCCAACTTGGAAGGGAGTCTTCGATCCCGGCATTGGGTACCCTGCCTGCAAACCCGGTAACAAAAGGGGTGCCGAAGAGCGAAGCGTGCTCGATCAAGGTTTTCCATCCTGCGGCAGTAGTGGGGTTGGCCAGCGGATTCCCCCAGACAGAAAGGGAAGAAACAGGAATTCCGGCTTCATTGACCAGATCGGCCAGTGCATGGAGGTCAGTTTCCCCCAGTGTTTCCCAGAAGGTGATGCCAATCGTTTCAAAGCCCTGTTGATGCAAAACCCCGAGGCTCTCGCTGTTCAGTTCCTTGGCTGCTACCAGAGCCCCAATTGCTATACTCATCGGTTCATTTCCTCCAACAACGCTTGGACACGAAGGCCATCAGCAAGGTTTGGTACGCCAGAGACTCCCTCATCAAGCCAGTGCACAAAACTCTGGTAGGTGGAGGGAAGTGGGGGAGCGCTGATCAGGGAAGGCTCCGAGCCAGGCGAGGTGAACTGTATCTGCTTTCGGTCGAGTGAGGTATTCAGTGATGCAGAAGCAAGGCTTCCCACCACATTGAGCTGCAGAGAGTCATCCCACCGCTCGTCACAGTAGGAGCAAGTGAAAGTACAGGGAATATTCTCTCCAACCCGCAGTGCTGCTTGGTAGGTGAGATTCACTTCCTCTGTGTGTTTTTTGATAAGGTTCTCAAACTCTACCTCACCAAAGAGGAGGAAGAGAATGTCCAGCAGATGGCTCCCCAGATCGGAGAGGCATCCTCCGGGGTTGAAGGATGGCAACAGCCTCCACTTCCAGCGGAACGTCTGTTCGGGGTCACCCCAGACATGGCTTTTCTGCCAGCTTTGCAGGTATGCGATCTCAACTTTCTGAATCTCCCCCAACGTTCTCTCGTCCAATACCTTCTTGAGTGCAGCAAGGGCGGGAGTACTGCGCTTGGAGAAGTTGACCATGAATGGAAGATTCTTGGCCTGCACTTGCAAGGAAGTTGCTTCTTCCAGGGACGTGACCAGCGGCTTTTCACAAAAGACTGCGAAGCCAAGACCCAAGGCCTGCTTGCAGCACGCATGGTGCAGCGAATCGGGCAGGCAACAGCTTATTGCATCGGCCTTGTCTTGGAAGAAGGAGAGATCCTCCATCGATGCAAATGAGTAGGGAACAGCATAGGAAGTGCAGAAACGTGCACGATGTTCCTCGTTGTGGTCGATGGCTCCCACCAGCTCGACTCCGAGTCCGGCGAACTTCTTGGCCTGATAGCTTCCCATACCCCCACACCCGATCATGACCAGTCTCATCCTTGACCTCCGAAGCGGGTGGTGGAACGCCGTATCACCAAGTCGGTATCAGCCCATTTCTGCTCACCGGCTTTCCCTTGTTCGATCATGCTGACGAGCATCAGGACTGCCTGTCTCCCCATTTCGGTGATTGGATGGTTCACGGTAGTCAGGGGAGGGGCGCTGGTACTGGCAGGCTGGAAGTTGTCGTATCCGATGACCGAGAGGTCATGGGGGACACGTTTCCCATGCTCAGTGCATGCTTGGAAGAAGCCGAAGGCTTGCCGGTCACTGGCAGTCATAACCAAGGAAGGGCCATGTGAGAGCTGCTGGAAGGCATCGAACCCTGAACTGCGGGAGAAGTCTCCTTCCACAATGGTGGTAGTGCAGTGATAGCGGCTTGCCAGCTGCTCGAACATTGCCAGCCGGTCCTTTCCATTCTTGAACTGCAGATCCCCGGTGATATAGCCGATGTGTGAGTGTCCCAGGCCGGTGGCATGCTCAAAGGCTTTGGTCATCCCGACATCAGGTCGGGCATAGATGCTTGCCGCTCCCGCTTGGTAGTTGTTGACCAAGACAAAGGGAAGCGAGCGGTCAATGAGTGGTTGTATTTCGGGAAACTGGTCCTTGGTGATGGCAAAGACCAGCCCATCGTAGCTGTGGCTGTTGATAAGCTCATAGTAGGATCGATAGCGCCCAAGGTGATTCTCAAAGACGATGCTGATCGTGTAGTTGTGTTCCAGGCTTCCCAGGAGCAATCCATCGAGCAAGCTGGGAAAGTAGGGGCGGGTAAAGGGCATGATGCTTGGGTAGTAGGGGACGACAAAGCCGATGGCAAAGCTCTTGTTGCTGGCAAACAGCGTTGCGGTGCGGCTGGGAAAGTACCCCAGCTGCTCGCTTACCGTACGCACTTTCTTCTTGATCTCATCACTGATGAGCGGCGAATCGTTGAGCGCACGCGATACCGTCGATTCCGATACCCCTGCTGCCTTTGCAACCTCTGCTCTGCCAACACTCTTTCCCATGGCTCAAAGTGTAGCATTGGTTGGTTTGCTTTGACATGGGTTTTTCTTGAGCCTAACAAGGTTTCTTTTCGAATATGTATGGAAATATACTAAGTAGATAGGACTAAGGAATATTAATGATAAAAAGTACCAATAAGTACTTGCTTTTATTAATGAGACTATGTACTATTAGTACATAACAATTCACAACACACAAGGAGATATACACATGGACGAGATGCAGAACTACACCAGCATGCCTTTGATCGGGGACAAGGCTCCCAGTTTCCACGCAGTGACCACCCAGGGCGAGATCAACTTCCCTGAAGATTATAAGGGCAAATGGGTAATCCTTTTCAGTCACCCTGCTGACTTCACCCCTGTCTGTACCACTGAGTTCATGACCTTTGCCTCCATGGCAGATGAGTTCAAGGCACTCAACACCGAGCTTGTCGGTCTTTCCATCGACTCACTGTATGCCCACATCGCATGGCTGAGAAAGATTCAGGAGCTGGAATGGAACGGCATGAAGGGCATTGAGGTCAAGTTCCCCGTCATTGAGGACATCAAGATGGATGTAGCACGCAAGTACGGCATGCTCCAGTCCCAGTCCACCACCCAGGCTGTCAGAGCAGTGTTTGTCATCGACCCCAATGGTGTAGTGAGAACCATTCTCTTCTATCCTGCTTCCCTCGGCCGTAACTTCGACGAGATCAAGCGCGTAGTCCTCGCCCTGCAGAAGGCTGACAAGGACAAGATTGCCACTCCTGCCAACTGGAGACCCGGTGATGACGTCATCATCCCGACCCCGGGCAGCTGCGGAACTGCCAAGGAACGCATGGAGAGCAAGGATGAAAATCAGTACTGCCTCGATTGGTTCCTCTGCTTCCGCAAGGAACAGAAGTAAGGTATCACCAGTACCCAATCAACGTACAGGGAGAGCAACCGCTCTCCCTGCTTCGCGTTCTAGCGGTACTTGATCGCACCTTTGGTACAGACTCGTTCACAAGCACCGCACACAAGGCACTCGTTTTTGATGATGTGGTGCTTCTCTTTCTTTACGATGGCCTGGGAAGGGCAGACCTTGGTACAGCGGGTGCAATTGGTGCAAAACTCAGGATCGATTACCATGCACTTACGAGCAGCCCGGGACGGCAAGGAGAGGATGGTCCCGTATGGGCAGAGCCATCGGTGCCACAGCGCTTCCTCAAAAAAGAGGGAGAGAAAGAAGCCGATGCCTACCAAGGCCGGGAGTACGGGCAATTTCTTCCCTGTCCTGAAGACCATGGCCATCAGGGCAAGGAAGGCGATGAGGATGATGATCCTCACCACCCCGTTTCTGAAGAATGAAGGGGTTTTCAGGCTTCCAATCCTCAGCTTGCCCTTGATGTAGGTAATGGGCTTGATAACGGTGTTGATCGGACAGATCCACCCGCAGTAGAAGCGGGAGAAGAACAGGGACAGCAGCACAGAGGCCACAAAGATGGCCATCCAGATCTGCACTTTTCCGGTGATAATCAAGGCAGTGAAGAGGATGAGAAAGAGGATCTGGACGATGATTTGAAGTGTTCGTTTCATGCGTTTTGTACCTTGAATACCCGGGGATGGGGAGCTTTGACAATGAAGAACTCCAGCATTTCCTCACCAGTGTTGGAAATGTTCATCTTGGTGTGGTAGGGAACATTCACAACCTGGCTCTGATAGTGGTTGGGCTGTGCATCTTCGAGTGCGAGGGAAAGCACTCCCTGTACGACAATCAGATAGACATTCGAGTCGGAGTAGTGCTCGGGCAGTGCTTCTCCCTTGGCCAGCACCACGTGGTTGATCATCACCTGGTCATTTCCCACCAGCTTTTCCACAACTTTTTCCTGACTTTTGGTGTAGCGGTAAACGGCTTCCAGCATATAGGTACCTCCTCATTGGTATGTCCTTCTAGTATAGGGACTCCTGATGGAATATAGTGTTACCTATGCTACACTTTTGGAGGATTTGATGGATACCTTGCCGAATTATCCCCTCTTCTCTCTCTTCGACCAAGCTCGGTTGGAAGCTGGAGGGGCAAAACGAGCCTTGTATGGAAAGGGCCAGCTGCTCTATCTTGCCGACCAGGTGTGTACCACCCTTGATGTGGTGCTCTCTGGTTCCATCTCGATCCAGAGCATTGATGCTGAGGGAAATATCTTCAAGGCAAGGGTATTGCAACCAGGGGATGTGTATGGGGCGACATTGCTGTTCGGAACGCATAACCGTTATCCGATGCAGGTGGTTTGTGATACTCCTTCTGAGATTCTTCACCTGAAGAAGTCGCTGGTGCTCCAGCTGTGTGAGGAGAACCAGGAGTTTTTGCTTGTCCTGCTTGCCTTGATAAGTGACCGTGCTCATGAGTTGGGCCGGACTGTTTCCCAGCTGACCGCCCAAAGTCTGAAAGAGAGCCTCCTGAGCTATCTGCAAACGCTCTCTCACCAACAAGGCAGTACTACGATTAAGCTTCCTACCAGCAAGAAAGAGCTTGCAGACCGTCTCGGATTTGCACGTACATCCTTGAGCAGAGCGCTGAAAGCCATGGAAGAGGAAGGGTTGCTCAGCTATGAGGGGAGGGTGGTTCATCTTCACATTTCTTCAAAGAGTTAAAGAGTAGATGAAGACGATGCAGGAAACGTTGCCGAATCTGTTTTCTGTTGGTATAGATACGGTAGAGCAAGGAAAGGAGATAGCCTATGAAACGAACAAAAATCCTTTTGATGATCGGCGTGATCCTGACTGCCGGTTCCCTGGCACTGGTTGCAACGCCCACTGCAGAGAAGCAGTTCACCGATATACAGGGCCTTGAGGTAAGCACCTCGTCCCTTGAGCAGATCAAGAGTTCCTACGACAAGCTCAACAAGGCGGTTGCTCGTGAGGCAACAGAAGCCCAACGTGAGCTTGCCGATGCCCGCAGCAAAGGCGACCGTGCTGCCTATGGAGAGGCGTATGAGAAATTGGAAACGCTTGCCGGGTATGGAATGGATAGGGACGCAAGTGATGCCCTGCTGGAGAAGGTGTTGGCACTACCCGAGAGCGAGCGTGCCGAGGCTGCCACGTGGTTGTACGAAAACAGCCGGTACTACCGCCCAACCCTCACCCTCGACTTTTCAAGTGAAGGGGAGAATTATCGCTACACCTACCACCAGCAGATCAGAAAGCAGCCGGGCACGGATATCCCCCTGCCCGATGCCCAGAGCCTGAGAATGAACAGTGCCCATCTTGGAGTACTCACTGGTTGGGGGCTCACCCCCGATGAGGTGACCTATGAGCCGGGTGAGACGATTCCGATGAGCTATACCGATCAGACCCTGTATGCCATCTACGAAGGCGGTGTGCGGTTTGTCGATGAGTTGGGTGACACTGACATCCTGATCAGGGAGGGAGAGAAAGTTGTAGTTCCTACCCCTGCGACGGATGATGTCTCCGCAATTTTCGCTGGTTGGTACGACCGTAGTACCGGCTCTCTCATCACCGATCCTGCAACCTTTGAGCAGAAGGGGAAGGGAGCTCTGTATGAGGCGTTGTGGAAGCGTATGGCCATCGAGGATATCACCGTCCTCTACTATGATGCTTCTGCACTTCCGAAGCAGACCCAGATCGGCGTCGGGTTCTCCTACAGCAATACCGGCAATGTCAACCTTTCCGGTTTGAAGGCAACGCTTTCCTCGGACAGCCCGCATGTACGCTTCTTGGTTGACACCCTTCCTTTGGGTAGGCTTTCCGCCGGTTTGAGCAGCACGAACAACAGCCGCTATGCCACGCAGGAGAAGCAGCAGGTGCGAGGGGAGGCGAATACGTTCCGCTTTGTAATCAGCGATGCTGCTGCTTCGGGTACGGTAATCCCGCTCAGCTTGAAGCTCACCAATGACAGAGGGGATACCTGGACACAGCAATTCGAGGTAGTGGTGCAGTAAGGCCTAATATTGTTCTGCTATGTAAACACCATGCATCGATTGGTCAGTGCTCATCCCCATCGGGATGGGCACTGCCGTTTCTTGTCCCAAGAGTTCAGCCAAGGGATCGGCGAAAAGGGTTTGTACGACAGATACCTTGCGTTCTGAGAGCAGTGAAAGCAGGTGCTTTGCAGCATCTTTGGAGAGCGTGAATGCTTCCACGGCTTTTCCTTCACTGAGGAAGGCATAGCCATCCTGGACAGCGACTGTCTCATAGCCGTCGGTGAGGAACTTCCACCCTTCTTCGTCTCGAAGCAGTGCTCCTTCCCGCTCGTTTGCTGTGCGATAAATTGCATCGAGCTCAGAGAAGACGATAGGCTTCGAATGGGCAGGAACCTTTTCAATTGCACCCAGCGGGAACTGCAGCAGCGAGGAGGTGGTGAAGTAGCCGTTTGCCTCGTAGAAGGGCCTGACTGCCGGGAAGAGGGTGATGGGATGGGAGTATGCTTCCCGAACAGCCTGCAGCAACGATCCCATGATGCCTTTTCTTCGCCAGGAGGCATAGGTTGCCGCACCTACGATGAAGGAGCAATCGTGTTCTGAACCGTTCTGCAGATAGGTGGAGGGAAGGGCGTGCAATGCGCTGGCGATTCTCCCTTCTTCACGGGCAACAAAGATGTGTTCATACTGGATGCGGGTGAAGAAGAAGCGTTCGAGGAAGGTTTCTTCCTCGTTGAAAACCTCTTTCCATAGGTCCTTGAGCATCTGATGGTCGTCTTTGTTTGCCCGTTCTATGATCACTGTCTGTACACCCGGTATTTTTCGACCATGAGGTCGGGTTTGTAGGAGAGTTTGGCTTTTCTCAAGCCTTCGACTCCGGCGTCTTCCTGTCGGTTCACATAGGTAACGTCGCTCAGGTATTGGGAGACAAAGAGCTGGTTGATGACCGAGTAGATGCCGATGTAGGAGGTGTCTCCTTTCTCAAAGTGGACGATGGCCATGTTGTCGTCGATGATCTCCCCAACGGTGAATGCGGTCAGGTGGTGATCGACACAAACCAGGATACCTACAAAACCTAGCTCGTCCCAGTGGTCAAAGGCCCGCTTGAGGGCTCCCAGTTCATCCTTGATCTCCTTTGTATCACCGTCTTTGGTTTCCAGCCATGTGGTGGATGCCATTTTATAGCATTCATCACGCATTTCTTTGGTTGAGAGGGATCGTACTGAGTAGGTGTAGTTGCGCTCGAACTGGGAGATGTGATTCCGCTTAGATTGGAGCTTTCTTCCGCTGAGCTTGGTCAGCTTTTGGCTTTCATAGAGATAGTCGTCAAGGTTTCTGACGTGCTCGATGGTGTACCCCATTTCTTCAAGTTGCTTGGCTTCTTCGGAGGGGACGCATTCAAGGTGGAACCGCTGGCCACTTTCCTTGCAATGTTCTTCCAATTCAGCCATAGCTTTGGGCAGGTCTTCGGTGATGGGCAGGAGGAAGCAATCATCCTCTTCGAGATGCACGTAGAGGGCGGTGTCTGTCTTGCAGATGGTAATGCCGATTGCATCGCCCCAAAGTACCACATAGGAAAAAAAATACTCATAGGCAAAGTATTTGCTGTACGAGAGAAAGAGTGCTCTGTCAGCAAAAGACGGTGTATAAAATTGTAACATGATACCTCGGAAATATTCGTATATACGCATCTATTGATACGTTGTTTATGGACAATAGTCAAGGCAAGTGAAGCCCTGCAGTACCAAGATACTGCTTTGGGAGTGGACCGACAACATACAGTACAAGCAAACAACCAATGGAAAAGGGGGTGGTGTCCCAGCTGACAAATTCTAAAAGCCATAGGAAACTGAAAGTGGCAGGAGGATCTGCTATGAAGGGAAGCATCAGGATACTGCTACTACTGGTTTTCATTGCATTGCTTGCTGGGTGTGAAGATTTTTATATTTCGGAAACTGAGCCCAACGACTCATTTGAAACAGCCAATCCGATTGTTGCAACAACGGTCAAAGGAAGCATTTCCGTTGCTGGTGATAAGGACTACTGGAAAATACGGGTGAATCAAGGGGAGAGATATTATTTCAAATTGTCTGGCTTGGAAGATGATTTGCAGTTGGCCAATTATCCCTTTTCGCTTTCCAATACGACGTGGGATTTTACCAAGATGACAACACTCGCGATACTGCATGATAATGCTGATGGTACAGGAGATGAGGGGTTTTCCTATACGCCCAGTGCTGACTTGTGGCTGCAGCTTTTGGTCGAGGGATCAGGAGAAACTGATGGCGATGAGATCAGCAAATATGAATTGTCCTACGAGATTTATTGATTCTGATTTTTTCCTCATGCGGTACATGAATAATAAAGGTGTTGACACGGATACGTTGCATATTCAATAAAATATAATTTATTGTATTAAAACAAAATAAACCTAAACCTTGACACTTGGCAAACTATCCCTGTATCTTTAATGCATGAATAGACATACAGAACGCATTGCAGAACTTGTCGCCAAGATGAAGGCCGACAATCCTCAGATTATCGACTTGTTCCTTGACCAAAAGCTTGAAGATGCGGCTATGCTTGCGCTGCTTCGTGAGCAAACTTCAGCCGTCATGCAGCAGCAGTATCCCAAAGCATGGGCATATTATACCGGTGAAGAGCAGACAGAACAGGACTACTACAAACTGATGAGCACCTCCATGGCCTACCTACGGCTTATGGATTATCTCGACAACGAAGGCAAGAGCTTTGAGGACATGAACCTGAAGGGACAGATGGTGGTTTCCTCTCCCTTGTTGTTGCTTCGCAAGATCCTGTTGGGCCAAGAGTGCTCCTTCACCCTCGATTTCCTAGAAGATATGGCTCATCTTGTGGCACAGCTCAGTGGAGCTGAGGAGCGCATCATTCCAACCAGAAACCAAGTGCAGGAGTGGATGGAACGTCATCCCAGTGGTTTGGATGAGCACGTGATAGCCTGGAGAGCGAAGAACAAGGACAGGATCGTGGACCTTCTGGTGCACAGAATCGAGCAGGAAGAGAAGAAGAGCCCCTTCTATACGTTCAAGAAAGGGATGGGGGCAAAGGAAAAGCGCAAACAAGTACTCCAATGGTGGAAAGAGGACAGGTTTCATCTCCACTATGCCATCCGTACTGTTGAGGACCTCAATCGCTATCTGGACAACAGCATGGATGAGAAGACACTAAGCATCATGCACGATGCCCAGAAGAAGGGAATTCCCATCTTCGCCACCCCGTATTTCCTTTCGCTCATCGACACGAGAACGAAAAAGGATCAGGAGCACGAAGGCAGCGATCTCGCCATTCGGGCCTACCTGTTCTACAGTCGGGACCTTGTCGAGGAGTTCGGGTCCATCGTTGCATGGGAGAAAGAGGACATCGCCAAGCCGGGTGAGCCCAATGCCGCCGGCTGGCTGCTTCCCTCCCACAATGTACACCGACGCTATCCGAACGTAGCCATCTTTATTCCTGACACAATGGGGAGAGCCTGCGGTGGGCTCTGCTCCTACTGCCAAAGGATGTACGACTTTCAGGGAGGGCGGTTCAACTTCGAGTTGGAGAAACTCAGGCCGAAGAAGAGCTGGAAGGAACAATTGGACCTGAACATGGAGTACTTCCGTAGTGATCCCTACCTGTGGGACATCCTCATCACCGGTGGCGATGCATTCATGAGCTCGGTCAAATCCCTGAAAACCATCCTTGATGCCGTCTTGGAAATGGCAAGGAAGAAACGGGAAGACAACGAGAAGCGCAGTCTTGAGGAGCAGTATGCCCCCATGCGACGTGTGCGTCTCGGGACCAAGATACCCGTCTATCTTCCCCAACGGGTCACCAAGGAACTGGTTGAAGTATTGGCCGACTTCCGCATCAGGGCCGCCGAAGTGGGTATTGACCAATGTGTGGTGCAGACTCACATCTCATCTGCGATGGAAGTAACCCCCGAGACTAAGAAGGCGGTTTCCAGATTGCTCAAAGCGGGATGGGCGGTAACCAACCAGCAGGTATTCACCGTGGAGGCAAGCAGACGAGGCCACTCGGCAAAACTGAGAAAGGTGCTCAATGACATCGGGGTGCTTCCTTACTACACTTTCTCGGTAAAGGGTTTCAAGGAGAATCGTGAACTCTTTGCCACCAACGCACGCTCAACCCAGGAGCAGGTGGAGGAGAGCTCCATAGGACAGGTTGCCCAGCGCTACCATGCAGTGATGCGGCCATTCATGAGCGAAGCCTCGAAGATGGAGGAACAGATCGACATCATCCGCAAGGGCGATGAGATTCCGTTCATAGCAACAGACCGAAATACCCTCAATCTCCCTGGAGTCGGCAAGAGCAACACCTATCGGACCATTGGTATCACCGAGGACGGCAGACGCATTCTTCGCTTTGAATTTGACCATACCCGTCCACACAGCAAGGTTATTGAGGAGATGGGTTCGGTGATCATCATTGAATCGAAGTCGATAGCCCATTACTTAAGTCAGCTTGAGGAATTGGGTGAGGATAGCAGTGAATATGCCACCATCTGGGGCTATTCAGCTGGAAGTCTGGCGCCCAGGAGCCCCATCTTTGAAGGATTGACCAAGACATGACGACCTGATTTCAAGCCCTTTGCCGCTCTGTTTTGGCAAGGGGCTTTCTCTTGTTCCACCTTTGCTCCCCAAAGTGAAAGAGCAGCGTCAGGGCCAGGCCCACCAAGCATCCGAGCAACACCGCGAGAATGCGTTGCAACGCATACGACCACATCGGTTTTCCCATCTCCTGGAGCAGCACGATTACCAATGCAGCAAGTGCGCTGCGTGTGGAAGAAGGGAAGCGCATGATCGTGCAGACGGCGATGGTGAGAACCACCCCAATGCACAGGCTGACCAACTGGCTGAACGGAAGGGTGAAGCAGAAGAGGCCGATCAGGGCCCCAGTGATATTCGCCTTGATCCTAGCGATGGGCAGGCTGATCGAGCTGTCCCAGTCCGGGGCAAGCACGAGCAAAAGGCTGACGATGGACCAGGAAAGGTAATACTGGGGAAAAGCCTTGTAGAAGCCATAGCAGATCGCCGTACCGATGAGACACTTGATGATGTACAACAGGAAAACCGGGTTGAACAAGGCTCGCTTCATGCCAGCCAGTATGAAGAAGGCATTGCGCTCCTGTCAAGGAATTGTGAGTATCATGATATGGTCACATCAAAGAGAATTACAGAAATACTAATATTCGATTTTAGATTTTCCGAACAAGGAGGCCCTTATAAGCTATATACCAAGACAAATCAAGGGTAAGCAACTGGGAAATAAGGTCATACTTTGCTCATCCGATGTTCCTGTTCTGCTGGGAAAGGATACGTATGCGCTTCCTGTCACCTTCGTATAATTATGAAAATTGACTCGCCTTTTGGGAAACTCGGGCTATACTAGCCTAGGTATGGCATATATGCTTCATTGAAACATATTGGGTGCTGCCACCATCACGTGCATGCAAAGGATCGGGAACCTGTAAGATTGCTGTACATGCCAAGGAAGATATATGCTGTCCATCGTACTTGAAAAGATTGGGATCATGTTTTTTCTCCTCGGTCTCGGGGTGATCTGCCTGAAGGGGGGAATTCTTAATGAGGAGACGACCAAGCGCCTCACGACCTTCCTGTTGCAAATCGTCAGCCCTGCGGTGATTTTCGTCTCCTATCAGATGGCATACTCACATGAACTGTTGGTCAATCTGGGGTACTCGTTTGCTCTTTCCATTGCAGCCTTCCTGATTCAGATCTTGGTTGCAGCAGTGGTGGTCCGCAAGAGAACATTCAATGGGGCTATTGAGAAGCTGAGTATCATCTACTCGAACTGTGGCTTCTTTGGTATACCGCTGGCCGATGGAATTTTCGGTCGTGAGGGGGTGTTCTATCTCACAGGTTATCTGACAGTTTTCTGGTTTTTCTTCTGGACTCACGGTGTCATCCTGATGATCGGAAGAGGCGGGGTGAAAGAGACGGCAAAGAACCTTTTCAGTCCTGCAATCGTAGGGATGATTCTGGGGTTTCTCACCTTCATTCTTAAAATTTCCGTCCCCGATGTCATCATCCAGACTCTGGATAGTGTAGGCAGTATGAATACGCCGTTGGCTATGCTGATAGCGGGAGCAACGCTTGCTCAGTCCAACCTGTTCTCCTGTTTCACCAAGCCTCGTATCTACCTGATAAGCCTGTATAAGCTTATTCTGGTACCTGTTGCCGTTGCTCTTGCTTTCAGGTTTCTTCCCCTCAACCCAGTCATGCTGCTGACGATCATCATCGCCAGCGCCTGCCCTGTAGGGGCCTCCTGTACTATGTTTGCCCTGCGTTACGGCAAGGATAGCATCTATGCATCCCAGCTCTTCATCGTGAGTACCCTCTTGGCGATCCTCTCGATCCCTTTGGTGGTAACCTTCTCCAACTTCATAGGAATTGTTGTATGAAAGCAGTGACCAATCCCATTCTCCCCGGTTTCAATCCCGATCCCTGCATCCTTCGTCATGGTGATGACTACTACATTGCAACCTCCACCTTTGAATGGTTTCCCGGCATCTGCCTCTACCACAGTCGCAATCTGATCGACTGGGAAATAATCGGCCATGCCTTGGACAGGCCCAGCCAGTTGGACCTGAGGGGTATTCAGAGCTCTGAGGGAGTGTGGGCTCCCGACCTCACCTTCTGTGAAAAGGAGGGGCTGTTCTACCTTACCTATACGGTCATGCGTAACTGGGGGTATGACGGGCCGCGTGACATGCACAACTTTCTGGTGACCAGCCCTTCCATCGAGGGACCATGGTCTGACCCCATTTTCCTGGATAGCGGGGGTATCGACCCGTCCTTCTGTTTCGATGAGGATGGCAAGACATACTACCTGCGTAACTGCTGGGACTATCGTGCTGGAAAGGACCACTTTGCTGGCATTGTGATGCAGGAATACGACCGTACCAAGAAGACTTTGGTGGGTGAAAGCCGCCTGATCTTTGCTGGTAGCGGACTGGGCAAGGTGGAAGGGCCGCATCTCTATCATCTCAATGGCTGGTACTACCTGATGACAGCTGAAGGGGGGACCTTTTACGACCATGCAGTCACCATGGCCCGTTCACACTCCCCATGGGGGCCGTATGAGGTCGATCCGGATAATCCGATGCTCAGCAGTCGCTTCTTCCCAAACAATGCCTTGCAAAAGGCAGGCCATGCTTCTCTTATGCAGACCAAAGAAGGATTGTGGTACATCGCCCACCTCTGCGCACGTCCGCTTCCTTCCCGGGGAAGGTGCATCCTTGGTCGTGAAGCTGCGCTGCAGAAGGTCATCTGGACCGACGACGGCTGGCTGAAACTTACGGAGGGAGGCTCAGAGCCGAGGCTGGTGGTGGAAGTTCCCGAATTGGAGTCGGGGAAGCCCAGCAACGCAGCTTTGCTGACCGATGATTTTGATGATACGAAACTTTCCCCCATCTACCAGAGCCTTCGCTTCAAGCTGGATGAGAAGCGGTGCAACCTTACCGAGCGTCCGGGCTTTCTGCGCCTCAGGGGCAAGGAGTCGGTTACCTCCCGCTTTGAGCAGAGCTTGGTTGCCCGGAGGCAAACCAGCTTCTGCTATGATGCTGCCACTGCTTTGGAGTGCAGTCCCAAGGACTACAACCAGCTCGCTGGTCTGATCGCCTTCTACGACCACCGCCATTTCTTCTACCTTGCCAAGACACGTATTGATGATACTGAGGTGCTGAATCTCTACTGCTGCAACAAGGGGAGCTGGATCGAGCCGATCAAGCCCGTGCCTGTTCCAGCAGGAAGCCGTGTTTACCTGAAGGCGAGCATGCGCTACGACCACCTCCAGTTCTCCTACTCCCTGAATGAACAGGACTGGCAGGAACTCGGTCCTTCCTTTGATTCCTCCATCCTCAGCGACGAGTATCTGGAGCCGATGCATTTCACCGGAGCCTTCATTGCTCTCTGTGCCCAGGACCTTGCAGGCAGGGAGTTTGTTGCCGACTTTGATTACTTCAGCTATGAGGATCCTGAGCATGTATGAGATAGCGGGTGCTCCTTGAACCACCTACATGGCTAGTGTCCTTACCAGGATGCAGACATGATAACCCTTCCTTGGTACACTAGAGGTACCACGAAAGATGAGGAGTTCCTATGCAGCATACCATCGTGATTCTTGACGGCTATACCCTGAACCCAGGAGACTTGAGTTGGAAGGGGTTTGAAGACTTTGGCGATGTGACCATCTATGATCGGACTGAGAAAGAACAGATTCTTTCACGCATTGGATCGGCTGATATTGTCATCACCAACAAGACACCGCTTGATGCTCAGGTCATTGCTCAGGCTCCCAACCTACGCTACATCGGGGTGTTGGCTACCGGCTACAATGTGGTGGACATTGAGGCAGCCCGTAAACGAGGGGTGGTGGTGACCAACATTCCCGCCTATGGTACCGATGCAGTGGCACAGTTTGCCTTTGCCATGCTTTTGGAGATTGCCCACCATGTGCAGCACCACAGTGAGGCGGTGAAAGCAGGAAGATGGACCAGCCAAAAGGACTTCTGTTTCTGGGACTATCCCTTGATTGAGCTTGCAGGCAAGACGATGGGCATCATTGGTTATGGAAGGATAGGGCAGGCAACCGCCCGTATAGCCAGAGCCTTCGGCATGCACGTCATTGCCTATGATGTGAGCCAGCAGAGCGAGTACTCCGATGTATATGTGGATCTGGATACCCTGCTTGGCACCAGTGACGTCATTTCGCTTCACTGTCCCCTCTTTGAGAGTACGAAGGGCATCATCAACAAACAAAGCATTTCGCGCATGAAGGATGGGGTCATCATCCTCAACAACAGCCGGGGTCCCTTGGTGGTGGAGCAGGATCTTGCAGACGCGCTGAACAGCGGCAAGGTCTATGCAGCAGGTTTGGATGTGGTGTCTGAGGAGCCGATCAAAGCAGACAACCCCCTGCTTTCTGCCAAGAACTGCTTGATCACTCCCCATATCAGCTGGGCCCCGAAAGAGAGCAGGCAGAGGCTGATGGATATTGCAGTGAATAATCTGAAAGCATTTCTCCAAGGTAAGCCCCAACACGTGGTGAACCGATAGAAATCTCTATGATTGCAGATGGGGCTTGCTTTCGGGCAAGCCTTTTCTCATGTTCCAAGTCATACCAATTCTCTTGGTTAGTGGTGGTAATAAGACGATTGGTAGATTATTTCCTATAAAATGGTTTGAATATTCAAATGACATTACACAAAAATATAATGACACTAGAAAAATCAATCATTTTTGTTGACAGGTATCAAAAGTCATTTTACTCTTGAGGTAGATGGGGTCTTCTGTGGCCCCTCAGAATTACTTCTGGAGGAAGAGATGAAAAAATTACTCTCAGTTCTTATGATTCTTGTGCTTGCTATGTCGTTTGTAATGGCTGCAGGACAGGGGGAAGCTCCTGCTGCAAGTGCAGCTGACAAGTGGCCCCAGCAGCCGATCAACCTTGTGGTGGCATTCGCTGCCGGTGGAAACTCCGACTACAACGCCCGTGCAATTGCAAAGTACCTGACAAAGGAACTCGGTCAGCCGGTTGTTGTCTCCAACGTTGCCGGTAGCGGCGGATCCATTGCAGCCGCTCAGGTCAAAGAAGCAAAGAACGATGGATATACTATCCTGGTTTCCCAGCTCTCTATGAACATCGCCCAGGCTGCAAAGATGGTTGACTTCGGTTTCCAGGACTTTGAGCTTGCTTGTGTATTCTCTGCTTCTGCTGATGAAGTGCTTGTGGCCAATGCCGACGCTCCCTTCAACAATGTTCAGGAGTTGATTGCTGAGTCCCAGAAGAACCCCGGCAAGTACAAGCTGACTGCCAACACCGGTGCTTCCACCCAGTGGATTGCAATTGGCCTGCAGCAGGCTGGTGCCAAGTTGAATGTCGTCTCCAGCGGTGGATCCGGCGAACGCCTTCCGCTTCTGCTCGGTCGCCATGTTGACCTGATCCCGATGCCGTACAACATGGTCCAGGACTATGTAGATAAGGGCCAGTTCAAGTACATCGCCAACGTCAGCAACCAGAGATCTGCTGCACTTCCCAACCTGCCTACCCTCCGCGAGAGTGGTGTGAATGCTGGTTACTCCTACTATAACACGATGTTCTTCCCAAAGGGCACCGATGCCAAGATCGTAGAGAAGTTCAGCACTGCAGTTGGCAAGATCATCAACAACAATGCTGATTACCAGAAGGAAATTGCTGCCCTCTTCCAGGTTCCCACCTACATGAACACTGCTGACACGGTTGCTCACTGGACCAAGGAACTTGAAGAGATGATGGCTATCAGTGACCTGCTCCAGGGCAAATAACTGATTCGCTCGCATCGTTTTTATTGGTTGGTCCGGGAACAGGGTTTCCGGACCACCTATCTGCATAGCTCGTACACAAGGAGCCGATCCTATGAATAAAGCAAACAAGAAAGAACTGGGAGTGGGAATTTTCTTCGCCCTTCTTTCGATCTTCTACATTGTTGAATCCCGCAATGTATCGACCTTCACTCCCTTCGGGAACCGCGGCCTTGACTCGCAGTCCATCCCGGCCATGATCGGCTGGCTCTCCATAGCCTTGAGTGCCATCCTCATCGTGACCACAATTCTCAAGGACCGGAAGGAACGTAAGGGTGCCGTTGAGCAGACCGAGCAGATTTGCGACCCTGACCAAGTTGCCTGCATCGATCCGCCAAAGGGCGCAAAGCTGCAGGGCCTTTTGCAGGTTGTCCCCCTTAAGCTTCTGCTTTCCCTGCTGTTCCTCTTTTTCTACTTCCTGTTCTATCAGCGGATTGGGTTCATTCTTTCCAGCATTTTCTATCTGCTGGCACAGTCCTTTTTGCTCACCGAGAAGGGTAAGCGCAAGAAATGGGCGCTCTTCATCATTCTCTTCTCTATCGGTGTATCGGTGTTGATCTATTTCATCTTCACCCGTTACTTCACGCTGTTCTTGCCCAGAGGCATTTTGGGATAAGGGGGACGAACCATGTTTGGAATGCTGCTTGAAGGCTTTGGAGCCGTCTTTACCGATCCTTTGTCCATTGTCATGATTTTCATCGGCACCACCGTCGGTATCGTCTTCGGTGCACTGCCTGGTCTCACTACGGTTGCAGGACTTTCCATGTTCCTGCCCATCACCTACGCAATGAGCAGCGGTACCGGCCTTTCGATGCTGACCGCTATCTATATCGGCGGAATGAGCGGTGGTCTGATCTCAGCCATCCTGCTCAACATCCCCGGGACTCCCAGCTCGATCGCGACGTGCTTCGACGGTTCTCCCATGGCCAAGAACGGTCAGGCCGGAAGAGCGTTGGGTCTTGCAGTGTTTGCCTCGCTCATCGGAACAGCGATCAGCTTGCTGGTCATGGTCGTGCTCAGCCCGACTTTGGCGAACCTCACGATCAAGTTCGGCCCGTGGGAGTATTTCTCCGTTACGGTCTTCGCACTCACCCTGATCTCCTCACTCACCGGCAAGTCCATCGTCAAGGGTCTGCTCAGCGCACTCTTCGGCATGATGTTTGCCACCGTGGGGCTTTCCCCGATCGACAGTGCCAAGCGCTTCACCTTCGGTTCCTTGCAGCTTACCAGTGGCTTCAACCTGCTCGCGGTTTTGGTTGGTTTGTATGCCATCAGCGAGGTGCTCTCCACCGCAGGAAGTGAGCAGGAGAAGGCACAGGTCCGCGAGTACAAGATGCGTGGCCTTGGCTTCACCCTCAAGGACATCAAAGGCCAGGGCGTCAACTTTGTTCGCTCCTCCCTGATCGGTCTTGGCATCGGTATTCTGCCCGGTATTGGCGGATCGACGAGCAACATCATTGCCTACTCGGTGGCAAAAACCTCGAGCAAGCACCCTGAGAAGTTCGGTACCGGTATTCCTGATGGCATCATTGCCAGTGAGGCAAGCAACAACGCTTCCATTGGTGGTGCCATGATTCCTTTGCTCACCTTGGGCATACCTGGTGACGGTGCAACGGCAATCTTGCTTGGTGGTTTCATGCTGCATGGTATGCAACCTGGTCCACTGTTGTTCCAGTCCAACGGGGCTACGGTCTACCAGATTTTCGCTTCGATGATCCTTTCGATGATCGTCATGGCCTTGGTCATGTACTTGGGAATGCGGGCCATCGTCAAGGTGCTGAAGGTGCCTGCCAACATCCTGCTTCCCCTCATTGTGGTGCTGTGTGCCATTGGTGCCTATGCTCTGAACAACCGCGTCTTTGACATGTGGGGCCTCATCCTCTTCGGTATCATCGGTTTGGCCATGTCCAAGGCTGGGGTTCCTGCCCCTCCGTTTATTCTGGGTTTCATTCTGGAGGGCGCCTTTGAAACGAATCTCAGACGTGGTCTCGAATACTCGAATGGAAACTTCCTGGAAGTCTTCACCCGTCCGATCAGCGGTATGTTCCTGGTATTGGCCATCGTCAGTTTGGCAGTCACCCTGTACAAGCAGTACAAACCCAAGAAAGTAACGAGCGAGGAGTAAGCAATGCATACGAAGAACGAATTTCCCATCATCACTGAAATGCTGGTCATTCCTGTAGCAGGATATGACAGCATGCTCCTCTCCCTCAGCGGTGCCCACTCTCCCTACTTTACCCGCAATCTGGTAATCCTCAAGGACAGCAGCGGCAATACCGGCGTGGGAGAGGTGCATGGCGGTGAGGCCATCACCCAAGCCTTGGAGGAGTCGAAGAGCTTGGTGGTGGGGCAGTCCATCAGTAGCTACCGAGCAGTGCTCAAGCGCCTGACCGACATCCACAACAACCGTTCCAAGAACAGTGAGGGGCTGCAGAACCTCTCCCTGGCAAATCTGAAGGACGTGGTGCACTCAGAGACTGCAGTCGAGTGTGCCATGCTCGATCTCTGGGGCCAATTCCTTGGACTTCCTGTGTGCGACCTGCTTGGTGACGGGCGCCAGCGTGACGACATCGTCACCCTGGGCTACCTCTTCTACCAGGCTGACAAGCGCAAGACCGACCTGCCGTATCTTGATGAGAGCTCCAGCTCCAATCCCTGGTACAAGATTCGCCGCAATCCGTTCATGGACAGCCAGGCAATCGTGGAACAGGCCGAAGCACTTCAGTCCTACTATGGGTTCAAGGACTTCAAGCTCAAGGGTGGTGTTCTGGAAGGGGCAAAGGAGATGGAAGCGATCGAAGCCTTGGCCAAGCGTTTCCCCGATGCCCGCATCAACATCGATCCCAACGGAGCTTGGAAGCTCGATGAGGCGGTTGCCCTGTGCAAGGGAAGCAGCCTCACCTATGCCGAAGACCCTTGTGGTACCGAGCGCGGCTACTCGGGTCGTGAGACCATGGCTGAGTTCAAGATGCGCACCGGCATTCCCACTGCAACGAATATGATCGCAACAGACTGGAAGCAGTTCTATCATGCGGCATGCGAGAAGAGCGTGGACATCGTGCTGGCCGATCCCCACTTCTGGACGATGAGCGGCTCGGTACGTATGGCGCAGGTCCTCAACGACTGGGGCCTGACCTGGGGTTCGCACTCCAACAACCATTTTGATATTTCGCTGGCTATCTTCGCCCACTGCGCAGCTGCAGCGCCCGGTGATATCACAGCGATGGATACCCATTGGATCTGGCAGGATGGTCAGTATCTGACCAACAACCCCTACCAGATCAAGGACGGAAAAATTCATGTTTCCAATGCTCCAGGCCTTGGCCTTGAGCTGAACATGGATGCAGTCATGAAAGCGAACGAGGTCTATCGAAAGCTTGAGGTCGGGGCCCGGAATGATGCTGTTTCCATGCAGTATCTGATCCAAGGTTGGAAGTTCGACAGCAAGAAGCCTTGTATGGTTCGCTAAAGAAGAAGGAGATACGACTATGAAAATTGGATTCATCGGATTGGGGATCATGGGCAAGCCCATGGCCAAGAACCTGCTCAAGGCAGGTCATAGTATTGTTTGTTATGATGTGAATGCTGCGAATGTTGCCGACGTGGTGGCATCCGGTGCTGTGGCGGGCAAGAGCTCGGCCGACGTCGCATCGCAGGTGCCGGTGGTGATCACGATGCTGCCCAACAGCCCGCACGTGAAGAGCGTGGTGCTGGGCAAGGACGGCGTGCTCGAGGGGGCCAAGAAGGGCCTTGTGCTGATCGACATGAGCTCGATCGCACCCCTGGCGAGCCAGGAGGTGGAGAAGGCCTGCGCCGAGAAGGGCGTGAGGATGCTCGATGCTCCTGTCTCCGGCGGCGAGCCGAAGGCCATCGACGGGACGCTTGCCATCATGGTCGGCGGCGAGAAGGCCCTGTTCGACCAGATGAGGGACATCCTGTTGGTGATGGGAGCGAGTGCGGTGCACTGCGGCCCCATCGGGGCTGGGAACACGACCAAGCTTGCCAACCAGGTGATCGTTGCTCTGAACATCGCCGCGGTGGCGGAGGCGTTCACGCTGGTGAGGAAGGCGGGGGTTGATCCGCACCTGGTGTTCGATGCCATCAAGGGCGGGCTTGCCGGGAGCACGGTGATGAACGCGAAGGCTCCGATGATGATGGACGGCAACTTCAAGCCGGGCTTCAAGATCGACCTGCACATCAAGGACCTTGCCAACGCGATGGACACGGCCCACAGCGTGGGCAGCCCGCTCCCGCTGACGGCGAGTGTGCGCGAGATGATGGAGACGTTGCATGCGGACGGCTTCGGCGGCGACGACCACAGCGCCCTGGCCCGCTTCTATGCGAAGGTCAGCGGCACGACGATCGGCGAGTAGGAGAGCGTATGGATACGAGTTTTATCAAAGGCATCATACCCCCGATTCTCACCCCGATCACTGCGGATGAGAAGGTGGATGAGATTGCACTCCGCTCTCTGGTCGACTTTGTGATCGAGGGTGGGTGCAGCGGCATCCTCGCCTTCGGTTCCAACGGCGAGTTCTACATGATGGAAGAGGATGAGATGACCGAGGCGCTTGCCATCCTGATGGACCAGGTTGCCGGACGCGTTCCGGTCTACATGGGCATCGGGGCGATCCGCACCAGCAAGTGCATCCGCCTTGCCAAGATGGGCGTGAAGATGGGAGCGAAAGGGATATCCATCCTCCAGCCGATGTTCATCAAGCCCACCGACGAGGAGTTGAAGGCACATGTCAGGGCCATCGCTGC
>Ga0265295_1002144_pt1 | contig 32348 bp, 20 predicted proteins | sample Munlansysbiofilm_FD_192503 | JGI IMG/M metagenome (GOLD analysis project Ga0265295, IMG submission 192503) | Leachate microbial communities from a municipal landfill in Southern Ontario, Canada - Methane capture system biofilm | ecosystem: Engineered > Solid waste > Landfill > Unclassified ... | reverse complement strand
TAAGTGATGTAGGTTATGTAGATATTGAATTATATGGTGAAAAACATAGATTAGATGATGATAATATTATAATTCATAATGATGGTAAAAAGGGTAATGTTGAATTAACAATAACATTCGATAGAGAAATGTATGATCTAATTGGTAATGATGATTATGAACAAATATGGAATTCTTTAAATAAAGAAGAAAGAGAAAAGTTTGTAAATAATTTTAATGGTGAAATTTCAATTGAATATAATGATATAATGGAAGTAAGTTATGAAGATATAAAAGATGAAGATACTCTTATTGAATTTGCCACAATGGAAATGTCACCATTTATCTTTATTGAATTTATTGATCATGAACCAGAAATGAGTGGATTACTTATAAATGATAGAAAAGTAGCTAATAAATTACTAAAATTATTAAAAAATTATGCTAATATAAAAGGGGGTGTATTAAAAAATGCAATAGATACATTGACAGTTAATGATTTATACGAAAGTTAAAAACCTTTAATATTTTAATAAAAATGGAGATTTTAATAAAAATCTCCATTTTTTGTTTTTAAACTATATTTTTTTATATATAGTTATATATTTGTTAAAAACAAAAAACAAAAAAATTATGACTATGATAAATTTAAATGAGAAACCAAATGTAGATAAGTTTATATCTAGTTTACAGGATCAAGAACTAATTGTATATGAAGATATTGAAGGTACTAAATTATATATTCAATATAATGGTGATCGTTTTATAATTAAAACTAAAAGTTTTAAGGGAGACGAACTAAATTTTGTAGATTTAGCTGTTCAAAAATATTATAATAAAGCATTTGCGTTTTTTCATACTTTACCATCATATATTACTGATATTTTAAATAAAAATTGGTGGTTTGTATTTGAATATTTACCAGATGAAATATCTAGCAATATTAAATATAAAAAAGTACCTAAAAATAATTTAATATTAACATCAATAGTTAAATATAATAAACATAAATTTAACTATGATGAAATTGTAGAATATTCAAATTTATTCGGTGTTGATCCAATACCTTTAATATTTAAGGGTAAATTAACATCAAAACAACTAGAAGTTATTAACCTGTTTTTAAAAACAAGTGATGATGATTTAAAATTCATTTTTGGTGAAGATAATTTTGCTAAATTCTTTTATAATATATTAAACCCATCGATTGATAATTCTTTTTTAATGGAAGATGGTGAATATAATAATAATTTGGAAAAAATTATAATAAAAATTGACGGTAATGATAAATATACATTTGAAATATTAAATCCTATGTTTGAAAAGAATAAGGATAATAATATGACTGAACATTCTCAAATTTATAGTTTAATAATTATTAATTTTTTAGAATTTTTACAGCTTGTTAATATTGAAAAGTATAAACCAAAGGGTTTAACAAATGATGAAATGTATATAAATTTAATTTGTGATATATTTAATGACTATATATTCAATATGAAAGAAGATATTGAAAAATGGGATATTATAATACCTGAATTTATTAAAAAAGATAAATTTAAAATTAATATAAATCTTATAAGAAATAATAAAACTAGAGAATATATTAAATCTAATAGTAAAATAGAATATATATTTAAAATAATTTTGGGATCATATAATAAAAAAAGGAAAAAACCAATTGGGATAATGACTGATAACACAGTAGAATTATTAAATAATATGGTCGTTAGAATTAAAAAACATATAGATAATTTATTAAATATTAATAAGGAATATAGATTTAAAAAAATTGATTTATTAAATTTTGGTGAATATTTTAACCTAAAAACAGATAAAGATGGTTCTGGTGAAATTTATACAGATATTGGTGTTCAATTTGAAGATGAAGAAAAAACAGAAATAACAAAAGGTAAAAAAGGTAAAAAAGGTACAATCATATCAAAAAAGAAATAGTATTATGAAAAAATTTACAGAATTAAATGAGAAAAAACAAGAACCAATATACAAACATGGTTGTGTTATGATGTATTTTGATATTTCAAATTGGAAAAAAGATATTCTATCTATTATTGATAAAGATGATGTTTATGATAAAGAAGGATATGGATATGAAAATGATCCACATATAACAATATTATATGGTTTTTTACCTTCTATTGAAGAAACTGATATAAAAGAAAGATTAAATGGTATTCCAAAACCTGTAATTGAATTAAAAAATATATCTATATTTCAAGGAACAGAATATGATGTCGTTAAATTTGATATAGAAAATAATTTATTACTTGATTTAAATTCTACACTAAATGAATTACCAAATGAAAACGAATATCCAGAATATCATCCTCATATGACTATATGTTATGTTAAACCAGGTAGAGGTTCTAAATATATTCAACAAATTGATAATACAATTATAGTTAAACCAAATAAAATTATTTATAGTACACCAATTAAAAATGGTACAAAAACTGAAAAAATTGATTTAAAAATTTGGTAAGTTAGATAAAATCTATAATATGATTATTGTTATCAAATTTATCAATATCTATCATATAAATATTATTTCTATAATCAGCTAAGTTAGCTCTATTTAAATATTTATTATAATTAACATATATTAATGGTATATTTAACCAATCATATCCATTTAAATTTGATTTTATTATTATTTTTTCACCTCTTTTTATTAACTTGATTGAATCTTTTATTGGTTGTTCAATTATACTTTTTTTATAAAAATATCTTTCTGTTTCAGAATAATCCATGATTTATATTTTTAATTTTTTTAATAATATTTTATCTATTTCTTCATTGTATTTAATTCTTATTAATTTAATATTATTATTTTTACAATATTCGGTTTTTATTTGATCTCTGATTTTTCTAATATTTAATCTATTATTATCTTTTTCAAATCTATATTTTTCAAAATGTTGTTCTCCATCATATTCTATACATACATTATATAATGGTAAATAAAAATCAAATTTTAATTTTCTTTTATAAATACAACCATCAAACATTTTTTGTGATTCAAATTTAATATCATTATCAATAAGTATTTTTTCAATTAATATTTCATTTTTTGATTTTTTACATTTTGCGCATCCACATCCATTTAAATGGTCATATGGTAATTGTTCAAAAACACCATGATTTGGACAAATAATTTTTATTTTTGTTTTATTATTTTTATAATTCATTAATGAATAATCGTAATAATTATTATGAATGACATTATATTTATTTATAATATCTTTATTATCTTTATTTCTACCTACACACTTAGGACATCCTTGTTTATGGTTAATATGGGCAGATGGTGTTTGATAAAAAATCCCATGATATTTACAAATAATTTTAACCTTTGTTTCTATATTAATGTAATTAACTAATGAATAATCGAATTTATCACCATGTATATCTTTAAATTTATTAATAATAAATTCCTTTGTAAATCTTCTATTTTTCCCATTTTGTTGATCTGAGCATTTTTTACAACCATGTCCTTTTAAATGTCTATATGCTAACTGTTCAAAAATACCATGTTTTGGGCAAATTATTTTAACTTTATCATGACTTTTATTACAAATACAAAGTGAATAATCATATTTATTATGATGCTTAATAGTAGATAATTCTATAAAATTTTTTGAATATTTCTCCATAATTATTTTATATATAAAAATGTAAAGGTATATTTTAATATATACAATAAAAATAATAACATATTATGTATATACAACCAAATAAGTTACTCCCACCATCATCAAGAATAATAAGATTCTATCAGTGCAGTCTAATTTCAACAGAAGGTCCAAATATAAACGGTAAATTGAATTTAGCAGGCATCGAAATACCTTATGAATCACAATTTACATCAAGGATGATATTAAATCCAGGTGCAGTTAATCAACCTGTTATGTATGGGTTTTTGGGTAATAATATAACATTTTTAGCATTAAAAATAACATATGATGAGACTAATCCTAGATGTGTAATCGAAGAAGAACAATATATTGAGTATTGGTATGAAGATGATTCAACAGTAATAAGACAGGCTCATAAACTATTGATATTAACAGGTAATTCAACAAAGAGAATACCACAGGTATATTTAAATAATCCAGGTGAAGTAAAGGTTTATGTCGATGTTTTAGCTGCAAATATGGCACAAGGTGATTTAGATTTAGATGATATTAGAAATGATGTTGTTGAATTTAAAGATTTATATTATAATAATATTATAACAGATACATATTGGAATCCATTATTAAACAGCAGTGGTTCAACACAATTTCAATTTCTTGATTTATTTGATAATGTTGTATTATATTTAGATTTTGAAGAAATATCAACAATAGAAAAAAATGAATCAAAATATCAATTAATAATAACTACTAAATCATATACTATAATTAGATTGTTCTTTTTAAGTGCATTTGAAATGAATCAAGCTAATAGTAGAATAAATTGGGTTATAAATAATGCACATGATAGATATTTATCAAAGGAACACCCATCTATTGATATAGAATCACCATTAATTGTGATTGATCCATTGATACATCCAGTTGTTAATCCTAATATTTATACATATCCATATATTAGTGGAACAACTATTACTCAATCAGATATTGTTAATTATTATATATCAGAAATATATGATCAAAGAGATGGAAGTATATCAAATGATAGCTCTATTACAAAAATAAGAAGATATGGTCAAATAGAAACACTAGATAATATAACAAATGAAGGGGAGTATGATATTTTAATATCAGTTAGAGATATTGCTAATAATTATAGTGCTGTTAATTTAATAGTATTGGTAGATATTAATCCTCCTATAATAACATTTAAAACTGGTATAACAGATATATTTAATATGAATATACCTTATGATACAAGAGTACCAGCATACGGTATAACTAAAGATGATATATTAAGAAAAAGTGTTGATAGTATTTATGATAATGTAGATGGTAATATACCAGTATCTGCAATAACTTTAAAATTAGATGATAATGACTATACACCAATATTTGAACCTGGTCAATATACAATAGATTATATAATATCAGATAGATCCGGTAATTTATCAACTTATACAAAAACGTTAATAGTAGATGGTGATATTATAATATATCCTAATATGAATTATATATTAGGTGATGCATTTGTTGAAACCCAATTTATTTATACTGGTGATATAGGAACAGGTGCAAATATTATTATAAGTGGAAATACTATACCAATATTTAATTCTGGTGGTACAAATAGTGGGGGAACATTAATATGGAATTATAATACAGTCGATGATTATGAATTTACTTATGAAGGAGAATCATTAAATGTAATAATAAATAATACAGTATTTAGAATAATATTTAATGGTTGGGGTAGTTTATTATTCAGTATAGAACCAATCATAGAATTATCATATTTTATTAATTATGAACTAAAAGAAGAAAAAATGTTATTTAATGATACAGGAATAACATATACTGATATTAGTCATATTGATAATAATTACTATTTATATTTAGATAATAATTCTGGTTCTACAAATAATATATCTTCTAATAATATTATATTTTCAAGTGATACTTTTATTAATACTGATATTTATTTAGAATCGTTTGGTGATTTGTCAGGCAATACATACGGTGATTTATCAGGTGAAACGATACAAAATAGTGATATTTATTTATATTATGTTAATAAGTATACATTAGATACAGAAATATTAGAAAATATATTAAATGGTAATTTACCAATTATAAGTTTACAAAAAGTAAATGATAATATAGAAATATATGATTTAATAATTAATGATAATTATAAATTTTATATAAAAGGGGACTACCCAAAAGGAATATATAATTTTAGAGTTGAAATTAAAGATAATATAAATTATACAAATTATTTTAGATATAGTTTAATTATTAATTAATTTAAACAAAATTAAAAAAATATAATATAAAAATAAAAATGTAAAATTATATGAAGAAGAGAAATTTATACGAACTAATGGAGTCAATAAACAAAGTATCAGATTTAAAAGGTGTTAAATTTGCATATACTCTTATTAAAAATAAGAAAAAAATTGAAAATGAAATTAAAATTTTAGAAGAGATTATAAAACCAAGTGAAAAATTTACTCTTTATGAAACAGAAAGAATTAAATTGTGCGAATTATATTGTGATAAAGATAATAATGGTAATCCTATTATAGAGAATAATAGATACAAAATATTAGATATTGATAAGTTTAATGATGAATTAACAAACTTAAAAAATAACAATAAAAATACAATAGATGATAGAGATAAACAAATTGCAGAATATAATAATCTATTGATGGAAGATGTTGATATTGAATTTGATATGATAAAATTTGAAGATTTACCAATTGATATAACATCAGATCAATTAGAATCAATAAGTTTTATGATAAATTTTGAATAATTAAAAAATAAAAATAGTCATTTAAATTAAAAAAACTCAACTTTTTTTATTAAAAAATAAAAACCTCAGTCATATCAATTGATTGAGGTTTTTTTATTTTAAAAAGTTGAGTTTTTTATTTTATATATACAAATAAAATAAAATAATATAAAATGGCTAATTACTCAATTAATAACTTTGTGGGTTTGCCAAACGCTACCGATACTAGATTAAAAATATATGATAAAAATAGTAGATTAAAATATATTGTTGATCCTAATGTTGCGTACTTTTTTGCAAAAATTAATATAATAAATATAAAAATAGAAAATTCGAATCAAATACAATTGGATTTTTCTAGTGCACAAGAAGCCGTAGATGCATTAATAAAACTAAATAATTATAAAAAAATAATAACAGATAAAGAAGTAATACCAACACCATCAACATCTGACGTTGTTTTTTCTAAATCTAATTTAAATATGAATGCATTAGATACTGTTAATGATGGTGATTTGGCTACTTTATCTGGAATAACGGATAATCCAGTTAGTGGAAATTTTATAAGAATATTAATAAATGGATTGGAAGTAAATGTAGGTGGTAAGACTTATCCATATGATTGTTATTTTTCAAATGATAATGGATTAACATCTAAAAATTTGGGTGATGAAGAAAAAGGTGATAAATTATATTGGAATCCATCGGTTGCAAATTATAATTTAGATAGTAGTTATGATAAAATAGATTTTATTTATTTAATAAAAAATAATGGATAATTAGATTATGTCACAATTGCATGGTAAGCAAATATATAAAAAAACTATAACACAAGAACATCTATTATTACAAACACCAAATAGTGGAGATACATTATCTGGTGCTACTGTTGAATATGTAAATAATATGGCAGGTACTAATGTAATTGGACCAGCTGAATACACAGATGAATATGATTATGGTATATTTACTGATTTTAATAGTTTAACTAGAACTGGTGTTGCAGTTGATAGATTTAATCAATTATTTTTAAAGTTAGCACCTACTCCTCCATCTCCTTTTGAATCAGTACCATTAAATATTACTTCAACTGAATATTTATCAAGAATGTTAGGAACTGGAAATCCTGTGACTATAATATCAGATGATACTCCATCATTTGCATTAAATATACCTAGCAATGGAATTGAAGGTTCTGATAGTGGCACATTATCCTTTTATATTGATAGTAATATACAAGAAACAACTGATGTAACATTAACAGATAATAAAAACACAGGTGTAATAAGATATACTTCAGGTGATCCATATGATGATATATCAGGTAAAGAAGGTTTTTGGAATTCCTTTTTAACAATGAATATAGAATCAAATAGTATTGTATCTTCAGTTAATCAAAGATTAGCTGAATTAGTACATTCTGAAAAAGGAATATTATCTAAAACCTTTTATTTAGATACTCCATTAAATACATCAATTGGTAGTGTTACAAATATATCAATACCACCAATGACCGGTTATATTAGCGGAGTACCTACTTTAAAAACAACAGATCAAATATCTAATTTATCATTTACAATTAATAATGTTTCTAGTTATTTTTATGCGGCTAATTCAGTATGGGAAGTTCAATCAGGATTAGTTAATCATATTGAAGGTAATCCATTAACTATACCACAATCTTACGGTGAAACTGGTATTGTTAATAATAAAACATTATCTATAAGATCAAATGTATTTAGTGATAATAATTTTTATTTTGTTGTAAGAGCTAAAAATTCAATAGGAACATTTGGTACACCATATACATATACTGATACTACAAGAAGAGTAGATACTGTATCAAATGAAACAATAAGAAGAACATCTGGTACAGGTAGTTATCCATCAACAGGATGGGGAGGAACATATGATTCAATTCAGTCATTAGTTGGTTCTTATGCAAATGAATTAATGTTAAAGAATGGTACATATCAATATCCTAATGGTGATTATACATCTATAGGAGGTTCAAATTATAATGGGGTGACTGGTACAAGATGGGTTACTTTTACAACATTAGGTGTATTTAATAATAATTCATCATTTACATTAAATTTTATTGATTCACAAGGTATAACATCAATAGGTTTAGATAATCTTCTTGTAGAGGTTAAAATAAGTGGATCAACATATTGGGTAGATGGTGATTCAGCATATGCAGGTGTTGGTAATCCAGGTAGTTCATCAGATGGAATTTCAGCAGTAGTAACAAATAATTCAACACCTACTTCAAGAAGAATAACATTTGGTTCAATTACATATAGTGGTCCAATTGTAATTAGAATAGGAATAACGAATAATAATATAACATTTAGAAATATAACAATAACGAATATAGTTTAAAAAATAAAATAAAAAAAATGGCACTAACAACCGAACAAAAATCCAGTAAACTGTTTAAAAAAATGCTAGGTTTAGCAGAAACCTTAGTAACTAGAGATTTCTTCAACGAATCAAAACAAGGAAGAACATTTATATTACCATCACAGATATGGACTGATGAAGATAGTATACCTATAACTGCACCAACACTATCAAATGGTCAAATTGATGGAGTTGTTCAATATATTGAAAAATTAGAACTACAACATATACCAGGTTCTACAAATTATTCATATTATAGTGAACAATTAAAAGATGCTATTCCATTTAATTTTGGTGATGGATCATCATATAATTATAATTTATATAAAAATGACGGAACAACTGTTATACCTTTTGGTGAAGCTAACTGGTTATTAGATACAGAAGCAGGTGTATTAACATTTTATCCAGAAGTATCAAACCCTTTACCTAGTGGTGTTAATGAAACCGATCCACCTAGAGTATCTTTTTATAAATATGTTGGTGATAAAGGTTTAAGAGATGGTGGATCTGGTACAATAATCGTTAAAGATCCAGTAATATTAACAACAACTGAAACTGATATATTATCTAATTACGATAATGATTTAAGTGGATTTACAACATTACCTTCATTTATAGATAGTTATGATGTTAGTACATTAGTTAATGGTGATAGAATATTAGTTAAAGATCAAGTTAATAAAATCCAAAACGGTATATATGAAATAAGCGGAACTACTTTAATTAGAGCTGAAGACTCAGATGGCAATCCAGAAGGAGAAGTTAATATTAGTAATTATGTCTTTGTATATAATGGAACATCTAATAAAAATAGTTCATGGTTATTAACAGATACAGATGCTGATGATCCAAATCATATAATACCAGGTGTTGATACACAAATATGGAAATTATTTTCAGAATCTATTGTTTATACAACAGATGGTATGGCTATACAATTATTTAATACTGAATTTAGATTAGTATTAAATGAAGATGGGTTAGGTTCAGGATTAGAACAAAGCGTAGATGGTCTTAGAGTAACAAGAGAATTATTAGGAACAATAACTGGTATTACATCATTAGAAACACAAATAATATCAGGTTTTACATCATTAGAAAGTTCTATTAGTAATATAGACATGACATCCATTGAAAATTTAATTATCAGTGGTGATACATCATTAGAAACTAGTATATTATCATTAGAAACACAACTTAGTGGACACACACATAGTAAATTATATACCCCAGATGGACAAGAAGTTGTAGCTTATGTTGATGCTGCTGGTGTCTTACATATAGATGGCGATATAGTACAAAGTGGTACAACATATGAAACACATATTGAACAATTATATACTAAAAAAGATCATATCATTCTTAGAGAAGATTCTATTACACCATTGGGTGAACCAACTACTATAAGTGGATTAACAGGATTAATTGCAGAAAATATAGATGGTGTAGATAAAGGTTTACTTGTATTTGATAGTGGAGGAACAGCTAGAACTGGTATATGGGATGGTACAGAACCAATTGATTTAAATGATATTCAACCATTAGCAACAAGAATTGAAAATCCAACTGATGGTTATTATGCATATTGGGATAGTATTAATAGAAGATTAGATTTTAAAGAAATTGAAATAGAAGGAATTGGTGTTATTGGAGATGCACCAGATGGTGATTATTCTGATGGTTTATTTACAGATTTTAATAGTGGTACAACAATTGGAACTGCTATTGATAGATTCAATGAAATATTACTATTATTATCACCAACTCCACCTAGCGATTGGGATTCATCAACATTAACATTATCAGGTACATATTCAGCTAGACAATTAACAACTGGTACTAATATAAATAATACAATTATTGATAATAGTACACCAACATTTAATGTAACGATACCAACACAAGGATTAGGTGATGCTGTTAATGGATATTTAACATTTGATGTTGATAGTAGTTTACAAGAACAATATAATATATCAGGTACAACAAATAAAACATCAGGTGTTATTAGATATACAATAGGAGATCCTTATGATGGTGAACAAGGTAAAGCTGGTTTTTGGACATCATTCTTAACAGCTTCTGCTATATCACAGACATTAACACCAAATGCAACTTTAAAAACAGCAAATTATAATCATTCAGTAAGTGGTAATTTATCCAATAGTTTTTATTTAGATGATCCATTATCAACTAGTATATCAGGTATATCATGTACTATACCATCTATGACATCATATATTAGTGGTGTACCTACTCTAACAACATCAGATCAGATAACCAATTTATCATTTACAATTAATAATGTTTCTAGTTATTTCTATGCAACTTCATATGTTTGGGAAGCACAACAAAATTTAATATCATCAAAAACAGGTGATCCTGACACAATACCAAGTACATATGGTGAAACTGGATCAGTAACTAGTGAAACATTAAGTATAAGAAGTGGTGTATTTAGTGACACTTCATTTAGTTTTAGTATAAGAAGTAGAAACTCTAAATTAGTTAATAGTACATCGGAAACTTATACCGACACTGCAAGAAGAGTAGATACTGTATCAAATGAAACAATAAGAAGAACATCTGGTACAGGTAGTTATCCATCAACAGGATGGGGAGGAACATATGATTCTACTGAATCATTACTATTAAATCAAGAATTGCAATTACTTAATGGTAGATATGTTTATCCTACAAATGATTATACAACACAAGGAGGACCTGATTATTCAAGTATCAGTAGTGGAGTAAGATGGGTTACATTTACAACATTAGGTACATTTAGTAATAATTCATCATTTACATTAACATTTAATGGTTCTCAAAACATAACAGATAGAGAACAAAGTGGATTATATGTCGAAGTAAAAATAAGTGGATCAACAGATTGGGTTGATGGTAATTCAGCATATGTTGCAGGTACTGATCCAGGATCAAGCGGGGATGGCGATCCAGCAATGGTTTATGGTTCATCTAGTGCGACTGCAAGAAGAATCACATTTGGTAGCATTACATATTCAGGACCAATAATTATAAGAATTGGTATAAATTATGGTAGTACTATAAGTTTTACTAGTGTTAGCGTAAGTGATCTAGTTTAATAGTTTGGTGGTATTATATTAATTTATAGTACCACCAAAAAATAATTTAAAATGATAAAATGGCATTAACAACTGAACAAAAGTCAAGTAGATTATTTAAAAAACTTTTTAATAAATCTGAAACATTAGTAGGTAGGGATTATTTTGAAGAACCTATTGATGGCAGGTCTATTATATATCCATCACAAATATGGTCAGAACAAGATAAAATTCCAAATATTGCTCCTATATTATCAAATGGTCAAACTAATGGAGTTGTTCAATATTTTGAAAAACTAGAATTACAACATATACCAGGATCAAATAATCTATCATATTATAATTCAACATTAAAATATACAATACCATTTAATTATGGTGGTAATGTATCATATGGTTATAAATTATATAAAAATGATGGAACAACTGTTATACCAGATGGACAGGGAAATTGGATGTTAGATAATGATACTGGTGTATTAACATTTTATCCAGAAGTATCAAACCCTTTACCTAGTGGTGTTAATGAATCTACACCACCTAAAATATCTTTCTATAAATATGTTGGTGCAACTGGATTTACATATACTAGTAGCGGTGATACTATAACATTACCATCTAATTTTCATGAAGTATTTGATGCTGAAAATTCTGGAACAACTTCACAAAATAATATTGTAGCAAAACAAGAATGTTTTATTTTTCCAAGTGGATATACTGTTGATTTAAATACTGTTGAAATACATATGAATGGTACTTTATATTCATATGGTATATCACAAGGAAATTCTGCTTTTTATACCAATGGTATACCTGTAAGTGGGTGTACATTATATTTTGATGGATCATATACTAATATAAATTTAGAATTAAGTGATTCTATTGATTTGAAATTTTCAACATATGGTACAGATGGTTCAGGTACAATAATAACAAATGAACAAGGTGAATTAAATAGATATGTTAGTGAAAGTAGGGCTTATATTATATCAGGTAATACTGATTATATAATACCGTTTACATATGAAGTTGGTAAACATCAAATAGATGTTCAAATAGATAATAATATGTTAGTGTATGGTATTGATTGGGTGGAAGTTGGTACAGGTACATCTGATAAAATTCAATTTACATATGATATATTTACTGACTGGACAGTTGTTATTAGAAAATTTGCACCTGTATTAAATACATCTGGTGTAAATAATACAATATCAATAGAGGATATAAATAATAACATACATACATTAATATTTGAAAATGGATTATTAAAATCATATAATATAACTTAAAAATAAATATTTAATATGTTTACAAAGAAATTTAATCATAAATCACAATTAGATAATTACATAAAAAGAAATAAACAACAAGCTAAATATTTAGTTTTGTCTGGTAATACAACAACAACAACACCAGTGGAGTATTTTTTTGATGGTGAAAAAATTAATCCTATTTCAAATCAAAATTATATTATTGTTGATACAATAAATAATAGAAATGAAATATTTGAAGATGTGAGAATAGAAGGTATGGTTTGTTATATAAATGAAACAAAAGAAGAATATAGATTAATAGGTGGTATAACAAATGATAATTGGAAAATATCTAAAAATAATTTGAAAAGAATAGATGTTGATACTATACCATTTTCTAATACCAGTGGATTAAATTTTTCTTTAAATTTATCAATGATAGAAAAGTGGTTCCCATATATAGGAAATTATTATGGATTATTTTTATTTGAAATTCATCAATCTGGTGTTGGTATAGTAGGAAAAGATTTAATTTTTAATAATACAACAGAATTAGAAAATTGGATTAGAGTGAATTTATCAGATGGTGCATTATCATTAATAAAATGTTATTATTATGAAAATCAGGATATTGGTTCTGTTAGTGCATTAAAGGCAAACAATTTTGGATATTCTTTACTTAAAGGTGGAAAATATAAATCTAGTTCAAATAAAACATTAGGTGATTCTTATTATGATGTAAAATGGACAAATTTAAATAATTTTATAAAATCAATATATAATGATTTTTTAGGGATTGATGCTAGTTTAAATTCTATTGAGTTTGCAAAAGCAATTTGGTTTCCAAAAAATATTAAAAAATTATACCAACACCATAGAGATGATATAACACCACCTAGTTATATAGAAATACAAGAAAGTATAAGTCAATATAGAAATGTATTCGATATATCAGGTAATTTAAGTGGTGTTAATACATTAACAACTGGTACAAAAATGAATATAATTGATTCAAAATTTTATGCATTTAATAAATCAATAATGCCATCAACATATAATATTTTATCAAATAATACAAAACCAATTGAATTTATATTAAATGATTCTATAATAAAAGTATATTTATTAAAAGATGATATTAGTCAAAAATATGCATTTTATATTAAACCCGTTGGAGTTGATAACTTTTATATTAATGGTTCATCTATTAATCCACCATCAAGTGTAATTGCAGTATCAAAAGGAAGCACACAGACTAAATATTATAATATAGATAATATAAATTATATAAATAATACAGCTAATGATATATTAGTAACTTTTAATAAAAATGAATCACTACTTAATGCACTTGGTGGATTTAATTATAAAAAATATTTATCAAATCCAAATAATATAAATAGTAATAATGTTAGTTTTATTTTAAATTATGGTAATGGTATTTTTTCAAAACCAACAAATGAAATAAAATTTTTAGCTTATAAAAAAGGAGTATGTTTACAAATACATGTATAATGATTTATATATAAAGATAAGAGGACTCATTACGAGTGTCCTCATACAAGGGAAATTCATTACGAGAATTTCCATAAATTGGAGGTTCATTACGAGAACCTCCTCATTTTAATAAAAAATATAATATATAATATATGATTAAATTACCAAATAAAAATATTCCATTCTTAGAAGTAAATGATATTACTGAAAGAGATTCAATACCTGAAAGATTAAGAGTCGAAGGTATGAGATTTGTTTATGTTAAAGATACCCAAAAAATATATTATTTAAAAAATGGTATAAATAATGATAATTGGGAAGAATTAAATGGTAGTAGTACAAATAACTTCATTAGTCAAATATCAAGTAAGGATTTATTATCATCATATGGTGCAGAAAATGGATATCTTTTTCATAGTATATCAGATAATACAATATACCAATATACAAATAGTGGTAATAATTATATATCTGATGGTATAACAGTAATATCATCATTTGGTAGCGAATCAAATAAATGGATTGGTATTGCTGGTAAATATAAATATGTAAATAGTGAATATACTAGAATTGATATATTTCAAGTGGCATATAATAGTGATGCAACAACATTTCCATTAACAAATTTAACATTTGAGAACAGATTGTTTTCAACTTCAAATTATTTAAACGATGGTTATACAACACTAAATAAAATAATTTTTTGGGAAATTTTTGATGATAGTGGATTTAAACGAGATGGATTAAGATTTAACACAATTCTTGATGCAAGAAATTACATTAATGCAAATCTATCGAATAAAACATCTTTTATTGTTAGAGGATATTTAAAAGTAAGAAAAGACCAATATTCAATGAATAAGGTTGTTGCCTATAATGGGTTTTTATCAAACATTAGAGGTAGATTCAATTTACAAAATAAATTTAGTGCTACATTACAAAATATTTATGATTTATTTTTGGAGGATAAAGGTACATATTGGAATCAAAATGATACATTATTAAATATGATTTATGATAATTTTTTAGGTATTTCTAATGGTTCTACATATTCAAATACTAGATCTACCATTGGTATACCTACAAAATATTCTAAATTATATAATTTAGTACCTGCTAAAAATGCAAAAGGTAAAACATATTATTTTGGTGGTAGTGAGGGTAGGGGAAGGTATCTTTTTGATAGAAATGGTCTTACAACAATTCCTTGGTTTGATGTTGAAAATCGTTTTTCAATAAAAAATATGTACTTTTTAGATTCTTATGTATACGGGCAAAATATGAATAATTATGATAATATTGAAAATTTAGGGGAATTTCCAAATCATAATGATATATTAAATAATTATAAGAGTTTAATACGTGTTTATCATTTGGTTGATAATATTGCAACACCAAGGTATCATTATTTTATGATAAAACCAATAGGAGTAGATTGTTTTATAATACCTTATATTAATAATTATGGAACAAGTAATAAAGTTGGAGTAATAGTAGAATATCAACCTTCTAAATTTGATATTAAAACAATAATACCAGTATCAAATCATCATGAAAAAAGTTTAGGTGATAATATATCATTTAGAATTGAAAAATTAGATTATTTAGATGTTATAAATAGAAATGGAGATAAAACAAATAAAGGAATAATGAAATTTTTTATATATGATGATGAAAGTGGATATATATTAGGTATAACAGAAGGTTTTAAATTATTACATAAAACATCTGGATCACCATTTAAAATTATGCCAGATAGAACAAAAAAAGATTATAGATAAAGTATGAAAGAATTAAGACAGGTTTACTAATTACTGTCCAACCAAAAGACAGGTTTACTGATTACTGTCCAACCAATAAGGCAGTTTTACTGATTACTGCCCATCCAATTAGTTAAAAATTTATAATAATTATGGCAAATAATGTTGTTAATAAAAAAGACGGACTAGTAAAATTTACATCAATTACAGATGCACAATATACGGGTGGTTTTGATGGTTCTATTATATATATAGAATCAACAAAAACAATATATGAATATAAATCTGATTATAACCAAACACCTAATAATACATCAATTATTAGTACAGTAGATGGTGGTAATAGTAGATGGGTTGGTATATCAGGTCAATATGGAATATATGGTTCAGGTAATAAGCCAATGTTAATTGTATTAACAGATTCAGATTTTCCATTACCTGACCGTACATATCGCATATCTGATGCGTATGGTCAGACATATCTGATTCAATTAACATTAGATGTACCAACATATATTATATTTCCAAATAATATTGATGCTAGTGGTAATGATTTTTCATTGTATTATGTTTCGTCAACACATGATGTTTATTTAAGCGATTATGAACATGAATGGAGTGGTTATTTATCAGATAATAATACAATTAGAACTTTTGTAGCAACAAACTCAACAGTTAGTGGTAGTAGATGGAACGAAAAAGAAATATATTGGGTTGATAATAATGCTATTCATTCATTATCAAAGTATTGGTTCAATACTGAACCAAATTCAACATTTAAACCCCATATATTTTTAGGAGGTAGCGAAGGAAGACATTTAATAGTATCATCTACTCAAGGATTAGAAGATTATACAAATATGTACATATTTAGAAATTCAACACCATATACAATGACATTACCTACAGCGGCATCAAATTATGGTAGAGTATTAAGATTATACCGTGATGGAGATGGACTTATTACTATTGCTAGAAGTGATACAGATACATTTGGAAGTAGTGATTTAACATCATTAACATTAAACAACAAACAATATATTGAGTTGGTTGCGGCAAATAATAATCAATGGTTAATAACATCACAATCTACATTATCTAAAGAACAAGCATATTTATTATCTAGTGGTGATTATACACCAAGTAGATATATAGATACAATTATTTGTTCAAATTCAACACAAAGCACAATATCACCAAATGTTACAACTGTAAATGTTGGTAAGATTTATACAATTAAAAGAATTGGTAGTGGTAATGTTGTTATTAATCCACATTTATCACAAACAATTGATGGGAATCTAACATACACATTAACAAAAGTAAATGATTCTATTACAATTCAATCAAATGGAACAAATTGGGATATAATAGGTGAATATTCAAAAGATATAAATCTAGATAATACTACGTTCAGTAATCAATCAGGAATAATTAAAAAAAATGGTATTCCATTTATACATGATTTTAATTATGGTAATAATGGTGTTGTAACTACTGATGGTAAAAATCTTTTTATTGGTGAATCTATTGCCAATAATACAATGGGTGAAAATGCCACATCAAGTATACATGCATCAAAAAATATTGCAATTGGTTATAATAATTTAAATTTAATTAACAATGGTTATAATAATATATCAATAGGTGTTGATAATATAATTAATAACATTGATTCAAATACTAATATTACAATAGGTAATTCTTGTTTAAAAAATAGTACGATAGGAAATGGGAATATTGCAATAGGTATGACTACATTGAGTAATTGTAATTCTAATTATAATGTTGCAATAGGTGGTAATTGTTTAACTAATTTATCTGGTTCAACAGGATTTAATGGTTATAATGTTGCGATAGGAAGAGATACACTAAAGTATTTAGAAGATGGCGGTGATAATGTAGCAGTTGGATATGGTGCGGGTATGTATCATGGTGTAGGTAATTCATCATCAAATTATCATAAATTATCATATGCATCTGTTTATATTGGTGATTATTGTAGATCTTTTGAAGAAGATTCAAATTATGAAATTGTTATAGGGGCATATACAATTGGACATGGTAGTAGAACAACAACAATAGGAAATAATGACGGTATTAATAATAATACAGATACGTATTTAACTGGTAATTTACATAATACTGGTAGTGTTCAAATTGGTGATGATCTAACATCACCTAGTGCTGATAATGTGGGAGCAATTAGATATAGAGAAACATCAAATAATTCTTATGTTGAAATGGTTATGAAAACAGGAACAGATACTTATACATGGGAAATAATAAAGAGTAATAGTTGGTAATATTATATAAATTATATAATAATAATTTAATATATAGTTTATAATAAATATAATATTAGATAATGGCAAATGAATATAACATTAAATATGGATTAATTATTAATAATACGCACCCTGTAAGTGGAATAACCAATCAATTAATTGATAATGATGGATTATTAATAACTAGTAAACCAATAAAAGATTATGTAGATATTAATAATAACATATTATTAATATCGTTAGAATCTGAAATATCAGATAGGATAAGTAGCGATGAATCTTTAGAATCTGCAATTTTAGATATTGACATTACAAATCAGTTAAGTGGATTAACACAATCTTTAGAAAGTGAGATAATAAGTAGAATAAGTGGAGATACTTCTTTAGAATTAGCAATATTAAATATAGATCAAAGTTCATTAGAATTAGCAATAAATAATGAGATAATAAGTAGAATTAGTGGAGATACTTCATTAGAATCTGCAATTTTAGATATTGATATTACTAATCAATTAAGTGGGATAACAACATCATTAGAATCAGAAATATCGGATAGAATAAGTGGTGATACTTCTTTGGAGATTGCAATACAAAATATACCAACCGGTGGTCAATCTGAAGGAATAGAAGGTACAGTACAATTATCAGATGGTAGTGGTGGGTTTAAAGAATCATCAATATTAGATATTGATGGTGAAATAACAATAAATGATTTAATAACATCAGAAGATAATTCCATATTTGGGTTATTATATAATCACTATGTTGTTTCGGGTTCTACAATAAACGGTGGATTTATTATTGGTAATCCTGATTGGGTGGTTCCTAATTCAACTCAATGGAATGAATTATTTTCTTATGTCGGTGGAGAATCAATTGCTGGCAATAAATTAAAAGAATCCGGTACGACATATTGGAGTAGTCCAAATTCAGGATCTACTAATGATTATGGATTTAATGCCAGAGGATCAGGTTATAGAGACGGTAGTGTTGATGGAACATTCAATGATTTATACAATAAAACATACTATCATAATAGTGAATCCATTGGATATGTTATTGAATTAACATATGATTCTTCTGGTATTACTATGTTATCTGGTTATACAAATTATGGATCATCCATAAGATTAGTAAATACAAATCACACAAATGGAAATCCATTTGATGATATTATAATAGATTATGATGGAAATACTTATAATGTAGTTGAAATTGGAAACCAATTATGGATATCTGAAAATTTAAGAACTACTAAGTATGCAAATGGAGCAGAAATACCAGAAGTATCAACTACAAATGTAACATGGATAAATTTGACATATAGAGCATTATGTGCTTATGATAATGATTGGAATTATGTTTATGATGAAAAAATAGACGGTGAATTATTATTATATACAAATAATAATAAATTATATAAAGTATTAGGTTTATTTGATAAAATAAAAAATATTGATAATAGATATAGCTTAGAAATAGATAATAGAGGAATAATAACATCATTAAATAATAATCAATATATTAATGTATCTTATCCTAAAAAAATATTATTATATTTAAATTCTTATGATTTAAATATAACACTACAAGATATTGAACATTCTGGATCATTAAAGTCTACTCAATTAATAATAATAATCCAAAATAATAATACAATAGATACCAGAGAAATAAACTGGACAAATGGTAATGATATATGGTGGGCTAATAGAGATCCTTTAATATGGTTAGAACCCAACAAGAAATATTTAGTCAGTATAATGACGACACATGTTTCTAATATGTTAGAAATAAGTTATATTGAATATGATGTATCCTAAAAATAATAATTATTAAATGAATATTTTTAATCCAGGTAGACTAAAAAAATCACCTAAAAATTTTGAATTTAATATCGGTTATATTGGTACAACATTATACCTTCTTAGAATTGGTGATGAAATTGTTAATAATGATAAAACAATAATTGATTGGGGGGATGGTACACAAATTAATTATAGTAATAATAGTAGTGTTAATAAAACATATACAAGTCCATATTTATACCCAGTATTAAAAAATATATCTTTTACTGGTAGAGAAAGTACTTGGAGGAGAATAAATGATATAACTATGTATGGTAATAGTACATTTCAATCTAATAGGTTAGATAGTATTGATTTTGACAATATAAAAGAAATTAATAATTTATATTTAAGATATACAAATGAAGGTGAAATATTAGATTTTTCTAAAATTAAAAAAATATATGGTACGTTTAGAATTAACTATTTTAGTCAACTTAATACTATTATATTCCCAAATAAAATATATGGGTTTAAAAAACCATTGACATATTTAGATATTTCTAATTGTGATAGTTTATTAGATATTAACATGTCAGGTTTTTCTATGATAGAAAATGTATTAATTATAAATAATAATAATTCATTAACTGGTATAACATTTCCATCTATTATTGATGAAAACTCTAACAATATAACATATTTTTACGCAAACTCAAACCCTTTAATAACTAGTTTAGATTTATCAATGTTTACAAAATTAGGAGGAAATATTAGATTAAACTCAAATAATTCATTAACTGGTATAACATTTCCTGACCAATTAGATGAAAATACAGATAATATAACAACATTTTATTGTTATTCAAATCCTTTAATATCTAATTTAGATTTATCTATGTTTACAAAATTAGGAGGAAATATTAGATTAAACTCAAATAATTCATTAACTGGTATAACATTTCCTGATCAATTAGATGAAAATACTGATAATATAACATATTTTTACGCAAACTCAAACCCTTTAATAACTAGTTTAGATTTATCAATGTTTAAAAAATTAGGAGGATTAATATATTTACAATCAAATAATTCATTGACTGGTATAACGTTCCCAACTACTATTAATGAAGATTCTAATAACATAACATATTTTTACGCAAACTTAAACCCTTTAATAACTAGTTTAGATTTATCAATGTTTACAAAATTAGGAGGACGGATATCTTTCGGTTCAAATAATTCATTAACTGGTATAACATTTCCTGATCAATTAGATGAAAATACTGATAATATAATATTATTTCAAGCAAACTTAAATCCTTTAATAACTAGTTTAGATTTATCAATGTTTAAAAAATTAGGAGGAGATATATATTTAAATTCAAATGATTCATTGACTGGTATAACATTTCCAACTGAAATATTATCACTAACAAATAGAATAAGTATTTTACATATATATAATTGTCCAAATATAGTAAATTTAGACTTTAGTTCACTTATTAATATTGGTGATTCTAACTCATCATTTTTATTTTATAATAATTCACTTTTAGAATCCATTACTATGAATAATGATACTGTTAATAACTATCCACAAGATACAGTTAGAATATATAATAACCCAGAACTATTAAGTATAGATATATCAGGTTTTAATAGATTGTATAGATACTTAGAGATAAGAGATAATATTAAATTAAATGAAATAATATTAACAAGTAATAATTTATATACAAATTCAACATCAGATTGGGAAATATATAATAATAATATTCAATATTTAAATATTTCGGGTATTCATAATATATCAAATGAAATAAGAATTTCTGATAATCCTAACTTAACAGGTATTACGTTTACCAATAATAGTATATCAACAGTAGGTATAAGAACATTTAATTTGTCTAATAATGATTTGCAATTTTTAAATTTATCAGGTGTTACTAATTTTCATAATAGAATATTTAATAGTACATTTACACTTAATAATAATCCAAATTTAGAAACAATTATATTGTCAGATATTTATGGAACAAGTGGATTAGGAACACCATATGATTGTTTTGGTAGATATGTCTATTTAACAAATTGTTCAATAAATCAGTCTACAATAGATGATTTTATATTAAAAATTAAAAATTTTTATACTAATAATAGTCCATATAACTCGACTCTATTTATATATTTACAAGGTATAAATAATAGTATTCCATCATCGACAGGATTAACAAATATACAAGAATTAAATGATATTATAGATTCATATGGAAAAACATTAAATATATCATATAATGATCCTATATATTTAGAGATTAAAAATGCTGGTGATTTTATGCGCGGATTAATGGTTGGATATTCTATTATGCCAGAATATGATAATCCAATATGGGATATGGGCGATGGTAATACTATGACATTTGTAAATACTAGTTTTTCTTATAATTATAGTGCACCTTGGTTAAGTCCAGTAGAAAAAACAATAACATTTAATTCATTAGTAAAGAAACACGTAGATTTATTTAGATGTATTGGATCTACATCAGGTTATAATGTTTTAAATAGTATAGATATATCAGATATAATAAAATTAAACGATTTTAATATTTCGTATACTAATAATTTGGGTATAATTGATTTATCTAATATAAATGATGTATCTGGAACTGTCACTATTAATTTTAATAATGATCTAACAGGTATAACATTTTCTAATACTATTGATACTAATTCTAGTAATATTATAACATTTAATATTAATAATAATCCATTATTAGAACACTTAGATTTAAGTTCATTATTTAATTTATCTGCTAATATTCTTATATCTAATAATAATTCATTAACAGGTATAACTTTTTCATCTGGAACTACTTTATCAGATAATACAAATTTATACATAAATAATAATTCAAATTTAGTATATTTAGATTTATCATTTTTCAATAAATATTATAGTAGATATCAATTACAAAATAATACTAGTTTAAGTGCTATTACATTCAGTGATTCTATGGATAACACATTAGCCAGAAATATTCGGTACATTGACTTTAGTAATGATAGTAGTTTAATAGAAATAGATTTAAGTGCTATGTTAAAATTTAGATGGAATGTAACTTCGCCTAGTGGTTCTTATAATTTAAATACAACCAATTGTACAAATTTAACTACAATTTATTTTCCTAGTGTTATAAATAATGATGGAAATTATGCTTATATGGGTGGATATATAAGATCACAAAATTGTGCATTATCTTTATCAACTATAAATGACCTATTAAATAAAATAAAACAACATAGTTTAGCAATAACACCATTTGGGAATTATTTAATATCAATAGACGGGGGAACTAATCATTACCCAAGACAAACCGAATTAGATTTAATATCAGATATACAAACATTATTTACAAATGCAGGTAAAACATTTACAATTAATTATAATAACCCATTAATAAATATAAATTTAAGTAGCGATGATCCATCTGGTTCTGCTACAACAACACCAACAGGTAGCGCAACAATAAGTTCTACTGTTACTATAAATTTAACATTTGATGATTTAATTTATGAAGTTTCTTTAATTGAAGTAATAGGTGATATAACATCTAATTCAATATCGTTAACACAAGTTAATAATAAAGAATATACTTTTACTATGCCTGATGAGACAGTAGATATAAATATAAATATTACTACAATTTAATTTTTTTAATCTAAACCTATTTTCTGATATATATATTATAAAAAAATTATTAATGAAAAATATTAATATTGGTTTAAGTGTATCAATAAAGGAGGATAATAAAAGTATGTGGACAAATGGAATACTACAAAACGTATTTAATTTGGCAATGGTTTTAAATAATAGTAAGAATAACTATAATGTATATGCTGTTAATATATCAAATGAAAAAATTAAAAATTTGCCATGGGGAAATGATACATTCTTAAACTGTTATACATTTGATGAAATAAAAGATACTACAGATTTAATGATAATGATAGGATCACAAATATATAAAGATTGGGCAATATATTTAAAAAATAAAGGATGTAAAATAATATCATACCATTGTGGTGCTAATTATATAGTAGATATGGAAAGATCATTATTTCAAAACGAAGAAAACCTAAATCCTACATATTTTGATTATTATGATGAATCTTGGATAATTCCACAAAATAAAAAAATGAATTCATACTACTTTAAAGTATTAGAAAGAGTTGATAATGTTAAAGTTATACCATTTGTATGGAGTTCATATTTTATAGATAAAATAATTGAAACTGGTAAATTAGATAATAATGGTTTTTATAAACCAAGAAAAGATAAAAATATTTCAATATTAGAACCTAATATAAATGTGGTTAAATTTTGTATGTACCCATTACTAATATCTGAAAATTTATATAGAAAAGATAAAACATTATTTAATCATGTTTATGTAACAAATACTGATAAAATAAAAACCAATAAATATTTTATAAAATTAATGAAGCATCTAGATATAGTAAACAATAAAATTGCAACATTTGAATCTAGATATATAACACCTGTATTTTTAAGTAAATTTACTGATATTGTTTTATCTCATCAATGGGAAAATCCATTAAACTATGCATATCTAGATGCATTATATTTAGGTTATCCACTAATACATAATGCTAAAATTATTAAAGATGCCGGGTATTATTATAAAAATTCTAATATTGATAAAGCTGCAGATTTATTAGAATATGTTATAAAACATCACGATAATAATATTGAAGAATACAATATTAAATCAAAAAAGATATTGAAAAAATATTCAGTTGATAATGAAACCGTAATAGAAGAATATGATTTACTAATTAATAATTTATTTAAAAATACCAAAACTGACAAGCCATATGATCTAATAGAACATAAATATAAATATCATTGTAATACAATATCTGATATTAATGAACATTTACCAGTTTTAAAAGAATATGGTAGTAAATGTAAATCAATAACAGAAATAACAAAATATGATTCTACTACATATGCATTTTTATCATCTAAATCAGATAAAATAATATCTTATAATTATAATAATTTTAATGATAAAGATGTAATTAAAAAATGGACAGATAAGAATAATATTAATTTTGAATACTTTAATTATAAAGATAATATAGATATTAATGTAACTGATTTATTATTTATAGATTATAAACATACCTATAATGATATACTATTTTTGTTGAATAAATATAATAAAAATGTTAATAAATATATTATAATAAATGATACTTCAATATATAAAGATATAGATGAAATATTATTTGATAATGATAAATCAGATATAATTAATAAATCTGATAAATCAGGTATTTATAATGCAATTTTAGATTTTATTAAAAATAATAATTGGGTAATAGAAAAAGAATTTAATAATAATAACGGTTTAATAATATTAAAAAATAATAATGAAAATAATGAATAAAATTAATGTACTTGTAGTAAATATAAACAATTTAAATTATACTAAAAATTGTATAAGTGATTTACTTAAACAAACAAACAAAAATTTTAATATTACATTAATAGATCAAGGTTCTACTGAAAACGGAACAACTAAATATTTGAATAGTTTATCCAAGAATAGTAGAATAAAAATAATAAAGAATGATACAAATGTTAGTTTAAATAAATTATGGAATGATTTTTATTTAAATAATAAAGAAGATTATTTGTGTTATTTAAATAATGATGTTAGACTAACTGATAATTTTATACAAAATACAATAGATATATTGGATAAGGATGATAAAGTTGGAATTGTTGTACATAGTACAAACAGTTTTAAATATAATGATAAAAATGATGAGTTAAATTATGTTATACCTAAAGAAAAGATAAAACAAGGATGGGATTTTACAATAAGAAAAAATGTATATAAAATTATACCCAATGAATTATTGTTTTATTTTGGTGATGATTGGTTATTTCATCATTGTTATCAACAAAAATATAATGTTGCTATATGTTTGAGTTCACCTATAATACATTATGCAGAAAAATCAGCAAAATATTCACCTGTTAATTTTAAACAAGAAGAAGTATTTTTTAATAATTTAGGATTAAAAAGATATTTACCACATTATAATGATTATAGTGAAATACTACCATCATTTAAAAAATTTGGAGAAAAACCACCAAAAACTATTATATATTTAGGTATAAAATATAATGAAATAAAAAATACATATACTGATAACGATAAAATAGTAGAAATAAATAAATTAATTTTAAATGATATAAGAAATAATAAATTAGTTACACAAAGTACAAAAGATATTATAAAACTTAGAATATCAAGAATAATTAATGATGCATTAAATAATAATTATGATACTTGGTGTATTTATGATATAAATTTATTATATACATTAAAATATTATTTACCACATTTACCAAATATTAAATTTATTGTAGATATTGAATTTAATGATGATGTTATAAATTATATAATAAATAGATATAATTTAAGTGAAGAAAAATCTATAGAGTTTATAAGTAAATATAAAGATGATATTGTTAAATATTTAACAAATATTAATTTTAGTTTTTAATTTTAATAATTTATATTTTCTTTGTTCAATTTTATCATATATTTCTTCGTATACTGGTATAACTGTCCATGATAATACATTTGGGTATTGTGTTTTTAAATATATTATGTTATTTATAGCATTATTTTTTAAAATAAATTTCTTATGATCTGTTACTACATTACTAGTAAAGTCTCTTATACAATCTAATTGAAATCCGACATCAAATTTATTTCCATATGAATTTTGGTATCTGTTAGTTATTTGTACATCTTTTATTATTTCTTGTTCTATTCCAAATCCCAAACACATAAATTTCTCTACTATCATATTTTTTTATTTTTTAATTTATATTTTAAAAAAAATATTAAGTTTTGAATAAAAATCAGTTTTTTTATTTAATATATAAAATAAAATTAGAAAAAAAAAATAAAAAAATATGAGTAAAATTAAAAACAAACAAATTTTAGTTAATAGTAGTTTTGATTTCAATAGCAACAAGCTTATAAATCTTGGTGCACCTGAAAATCCAAATGATGCTGTTAGGTTAACCGATTTACAAACAATCGAAACATCATTAGAGAATGCTATTATTGCAGTAGATGCCGGTAGTATTATTGAAAATATAACATCATTGGAAACTGCAATTAATAAAGGTGATAATTCATTAGAAAGTGAAATAAATGATCTTGTGTCCGATATTGAAACTGGATTTACATCATTAGAAACAGCAATTAATACAGGTGATAATTCACTAGATACAGCATTAGAAGCCGAAATTTCAAATAGAATTTCTGGTGATGACTCTTTAGAAGATGCAATAACAGGAAATAATAGTTCACTAGATACAGCATTAGAAGCTGAAATTTCAAATAGAATTTCTGGTGATGATTCTTTAGAAACAGGAATAGTTACTATCGAAGGTTCTTTGGATACAGCATTAGAATCCGAAATTTCAAATAGAATTTCTGGTGATGATTCTTTAGAAGATGCTATATCAGGAAATAATAGTTCTTTGGATACTGCACTTGAAACTGAAATTTCAAATAGAATTTCTGGTGATGATTCTTTAGAGACGGGAATAGTTACTATTGAAGGATCATTAGATACAGCATTAGAAGCCGAAATTTCAAATAGGATTTCTGGTGATGAATCTTTAGAAACAGGAATAATCAACCAAATTGATACACATACACACTATCAATTACATCAACCAGATGGAACAAATCCTTTTGTTTATACAGATAATGCTGGTGTTTTACATATTGATGGTGATATAGTACAAAGTGGAACAACTTATGAAACACATGCTGAAGAATTCTATACTACAAAAGATATTATAATAACAAGAGATGGGGCTATTGCTGGTTTATCATCAGGTGAATACACTGGTATTAGAGCTAAATTATATGATGGTGTTAACGATGGATATTTAGTATTCGATAGTGGTGGAACAGCAAGAGTTGGTGATGAAGGTGATCTACAACCACTTACAACTAGAATTGAAACACCAACTGATGGATATTATGCATTTTGGGATGCCGCCAATAATAGATTAGATTTTAATGAAATAGATGTTAGTGGTGATATTCAAGCAGCTGCTGGTTCAGGTTTAACTTATGAAGTTGCAGATGGTACATTAAATGTAGCTACTGATGATGAAACAATAAAAGTAGTAAATGACGAATTAAGATCTACTAAATTTGTTACTGAATCTGATTCAACAACAACAATTGTATCAGGTACAACAAATGAAGCTACAAATTTAACATTAACGTATATTCCAGTTGGGGATATAACAGTTACAGTAAATGGTGTTGAATATTTAGTTTCGGCTGCATCTAATGCATCACAAACAGATAAACCATTCTTCTTCGCTACGTATCCAGTTACAACAGCAGGTGTTACATTAAGATATAATGCAACAGAAGCAGGATTTGGATTAGATACAGATGATTTAATAGTAGTGAAATATAATTATGTTGATGTAGCTTAATTAACAATAATTAAAAAATAAAAAAACCTGATTTTTAATCAGGTTTTTTTATTTTTTCTGTTTTTGATTTTATTTATTTAATATATAAATTAAAAATAATTAAATAACATAAAAGATTAAAAACAATAACATATAATAGAAAGGTTTACCAACCTTCCTTATAAACAGATTGTTTTAGTTCTAAAAATAGAATATAGGAAAATGGGAATAAACCAAAAACAAATTAGGAAGCTATATCATTCCACTATAGCCGAATTAGAATTATCAACAGGAAATGACAAAATAATAACATTTTGTCAAGAATCTAATAATTTTTTTAGTTATAGATCAAATTATAACCAACCTAGAAACGGTACAACCATTTTGAATACAGGTGATGGAGGAACATCAAGATGGGTTATTGTTAATGATACAAGTGAATTTATTAGTAGTATTAGTATATTATCAGGTGATGGTATGGATTTTACTGAAATAGATGGTAGTAGCGGAACAATATCATTAGGTATACCATCAGGTATAACAAATACAAGTATTAATGAATTATCATCAACATCACATACACATGAATTTATAGCATCTGATTTTATTGCACCAGATGGTGGTTTATATGTTACAAATGATAATCAATTCCATATTGATTCTAATATTATTATAGATAGTATAATACCAGGATTAACAACGATATCAGGTGTAACTGAAAATACATTTTTAGGAACAATATCATCTGGTATAACTCTTGGTATGGTTTATATTGAGAATTTAGGAACAACAACAGGATATTTTAATTTAGGAACAACAACAACAGGAAACGAATTAAATCCATTTGGTGATATATTAGTAGAGTCAGGAACTACTTTATCTATAACAGTTAATAGAAGATTAAGTAAAACAGAAACAACACAATTATATATTAGTTCATCTGATTGGTCAAATATTGAATTAATTGTACAGTGGGCAGAAATAACATATAAAAATCAATCAAATGAAATTGATCCATCTTCATTACCAATTGCAACTAGTGATAGATTAGGTGGAGTTAAAATAGGAAATAATATAAATGTATCAGGTGATGGTACTATATCAATAGATAATCCAGTTGTATCGTTAGTTGAATTATCAGATACATCAATATCTAATCCACAACAAGATCAAGTTTTAACATACTCAGGTGGAACATGGGTTAATGGAACAGCAATAACAAATTTAAGTGATTTAAGTGATACTAGTATAAATAGCCCTGAACAAGATCAAACATTAATATATTCAGGTGGAACATGGGTTAATGGTGTTTCTACAACAGGTGGTGGATTTAAAGGAACAGTTGATCAATTATCATCAGAACCATCTAATTTAAAAACAGATGACTGGGTACAACCAAAACCAAATTCAGATGGTACATATAATTATACATTTACTAATTTTAAAGATTCTTTAGGAGTTGGTATAAATGTGAATTTAAGTTTAGAAAATGTAAAATTAAGATATGTTAGTGGTTCACCTGGATATTGGATTAAAGAAAGTTTTAGAAAACCATTAGGTGAATCTAAGACATGGATAGGTGATACTAATGATCAAGTAGAGGAAGTAAGTGTTATAGATGAATGGGTTAGTGATGAATCATCATTAGTATATACTGGTCAAAAATATGCATATGATACACAATCAATATTTGTAACTGATGTTGGTCCAACATTAACAACTATACAAAATTATTTATTTGTTCAAGGTGTTGATTTAAATACTGCTGGTAATACGACATTATTAACTATCCCAACTGGTAAAAAATTAGTAGTTAATAGTATTAAATTGATTATGAATAATACAACAGCCAATTCTTTTACTATAAACATAGGTAATAATTCATCAACATATAATAATATTATTAATTCTGCTTCATATAGCAATGTAAATACTAATGATATATTTGATATGGATATTTATGTTACTACCGCAAAAAAATCAATTGTTTTACAATCGATATCTGGATCAAGTTTAATATTAAGAGTTACATCAACACCTAGTGCAACATTAACAGCTGATGTATTAATAGAAGGGTTTATTTATTAAAAATATTTATAGATTATGTTAAGAAATAATGATATTGTAGTAAAAAACGGTGATAATATATTTAAATCACAAGCAGTAGATTCGTATTTATATACTAATGATCATTTTAGATATCATATATCAACAAGTGGAGTATCTATTGATAATCAAATAAAAATCTATAGTGTAGAGAATAATACCGTATATAAAACAATATTAACAACAGATATAAGTAATGTGTTATATTCAAATGGAACTTATGTTGATACAAGGAAGGATATTTATATATTTGGTAATAATAATTCTATTATTGATTTTAGATTACAGAGTTATTATAGTGCAAGGCGATATTACGGAGATTTAAAATCTTTTATTAATCAATTTAAAAATTTAGAAAAATTCTCCATAATGAGTAGTATAAATCAAGATTTTACATATTATTCATTACCAAAAAGTATTAAATATTTTGAAATAGATGATACATTAATTAATGGTAATATTAATTATATTGAAAATTTTAATAGTATTGAAGAATTAAAATTAATTGATACTAAATTTTCGGGTAATTTAAATAATATTAATTTTAATAATTTTAAATTTTTATATTTAGATAATAACACTGAATTATTAGGTGATTTAACTTCAATTGTTAATGATAATAATTTAGAATATTTATATATTGATGAACCTAGAAAATTAACATCTAATCTAACAAATATGGATGTATCAAATCTTAATTATATATTACTTGATATTGCTACATCAACAACTACAAATAATATATATGGAGACATATCAAATTGGGAATTTAATACAGGATTAACATATTTTAAATATTATAATACAATTACAACTAATAATCAAATATATGGCGATTTATCAGATTGGGATATTAGTAATACATTATGTAATTATTTTTATTTTTATGGATATTCTTCTTTAAGTTATAGATCACAAATATATGGAGATTTATCAAACTGGTCATTACCTGATGAATTAACAAGTTTTTTGATTTGTAATACAGATATTACTGATATTCCATATGATTTTTCAAATACCAATTTAAATAGTTTATTAATAAACTATACACAAATAACATCTATTAATAATTTAATTTTTCCTGATAAAGATATTTATTCAATTAATTTAAATTATAATAATATAGTATCAATATCTGGTATAACATTTCCTAGTATAAGTCAGTTT